>Ga0074197_1000170_pt1 | contig 96084 bp, 74 predicted proteins | sample EPASupsiteSAE305_FD_64526 | JGI IMG/M metagenome (GOLD analysis project Ga0074197, IMG submission 64526) | Bioremediated contaminated groundwater microbial communities from EPA Superfund site, New Mexico - SAE3-05 reassembly with SPADES | ecosystem: Environmental > Aquatic > Deep subsurface >... | reverse complement strand
ATCAACCCAATTACCAACTTCAATAACTGATGACTGAAACAAACGAATATCAATTACATCGCCCTTAACATCACCTATTTGAACTCTGTCACCAATTATAAATGGCTTTCTTGATTTAATAAATAACCAACCACCGATATTTACCAGCAAATCTTTAAAAGCAATTGCCAAACCCGCCGACAATAGTCCAATAAAAGTTCCAACAGATTCAAATATTCCGAACCATATTCTTGATAAAACCAAAACAGCAATAATAACCGTCACGGTTTTTAGAGTTTTACCCCAAAAATAACGTTCTTTATAATCCTCTAATTTATCAATTACAAATTTGTTCGAAATTCTTCGAGCAATCCAAATAAAAATGAATAACAATATGGATAATAAGATTTGCTCTTGTGTTTCGGCAGAAATACCAGAAATGCCCGAAACAACTTTTTGAATATTAGACTTCATATTTTGCATTTCATTTATTGTTGTAGTTAGTTAACAAAGAATTTTTGGAATATCAGTGACGCTCCGCCCATTGCACCACTAAATGACTTAAATTGCGAAAATTTGAGTCGAGTGTTTTGAGCAAATTCTGAAATAACATCATTTAAAATACATTTGCGGATAATTGGCTCAATAAATTCTTCGGCTTCGCAAATATCGCCTCCAATAATCACCAATTCTGGATTAAGTAAATCGACATATTGCACAATCCTTTTTCCAAATTCTTTTGCAATCTCTTTTAGAATAAAAATGGCACCCGAATCACCCGATTTTGCAGCCGAAATAATATGTGATAGTTTAATTACCTCGCCATTTTCGTGCATTTGACAAATTATGCACTCACCTTTATGCATTTCAATAGCATCTTTTATAACATTTTTCAAAAATCCATCGGGTAAAAAAGTCCTTACTTCACCAGCAGCGCCGTTTGCACCTCTGTGTAATTCGTGATTGATAATAAATCCAGCACCCATTCCAGTAAAATTTTGATGAATTACGAGATATAGCATATCTTTTACCATATTTTCGCTTTTAATTAACCATTTTACGCCAAGAGCACCAGCATTTGCATCGTTTTCAATTTGTATATCAAAATTCAATTTTGATTCTAAAATCTCTTTAAAATTAACATTGTGTAAATCAAAGCCCATTGAATACAGAATTCTACCTTTGTCGCAATCAACTGTTCCAGGCATTGCCAAACCTAAACCTAATATTTTTTTGCGAGGAACTTTTAAATCCTTAATTACTTTTTCAACAATCTCTTTTATCTGAATTGCTAATTGTTCGGGGTCGGTTGTGTATTCAATTTTATAAGTCTGTTGGAATAATATTTCACTCTTGAAGTTAAGCAAAACTAAACTAACCAACTTTGAAAGCAATTCAATTCCAAACGTAAATCCATAATCAGAAGATATATCCCACAAAACTGGAGGTTTTCCGCCTTGAATTGTCGTTCCACCCATTCCAATGCGGCGAACATATCCTTTTGATTCAAACTTTTTTAATGTGTAAAGTACGGTAGAAATTTGAAGACCAGTAATAACACTAATTTCACGTGCCGAAATTGATGAATTCATTCTTACGAGGTTAATTATGTGCTGGCGGTTAAGTTGTTTTACTAATTTTGAAGAGCCACTTGTGAACATATCTTTCTATTTTATTAATGGATAAATTATTTAATTACAAATATTAATAAGGTGTAAAAAATACGATATTTTTATTACAATAACCTAATATATTTTTAATAAATTTTTCATCTAAAGTTATATGTTATAGTTAGTTAGGTTTTTAGAATTGAATTTATAACTTATGCCAAACAGCTATTTTGGTTGAATTGATTTTAATACATTTTCCCAAACTAACTGTGGATTATCGCAAACTAACCAGCTTTCTTGCGAACTGCCTTCATAACCCCAAATTGCAATATTTTCTATTCCACAATTGATGGCAGAATTAATTGCAATTGATATTTCGTTTTCTCTTCCACTATCAATTTTGAAACCTTGAATCCATATTTGCGATTTTTTATTGTTTTGCGATGCTAATTCAGAAATAATCTTAGAAAACTCCGCAACCTGCTCAACTGGCTTTTTTGCCCAATGCCAATATGGACCAGTTGAAAAAGTATCAATTGAATCCATTTGGAAGAATTTTCCCCATTCATTTTGAATTAGCTCATTTTTGATATTTGCATTTAAATAAAGCGTGTTTCTAACTCCACCATCTTTTGCTTTTTGAGATAAACGAGAAATAAACTGAAATAAGCTGTTTTTTTTGAATAATTTAACATCTTCTGTTTCTGTTTTCGGAAATGGATAATTAAAATCATTTTCAAATTTGGATTTACAATTTTCACACATGCAACCCCATCTGCCTGGAACGCTTGATAAAAATCCTTGTTCATGAAAATGTGGTTCATCCCATAAAATTGCATCAACATTGGAATCGATTATCATTTCTACCCAAGAATCCATGAATTTGATAAAATCTGGCGAATTTGGACACGCAATAGGCGTAGGCTTTCCATCATCCAAAATTTGACATGAAGTAAATATGTTTTTAGTCGCAAAATTTGAAAATGGCTCACCTCCAAAAACATTTCCAATTCCCCAAGGATTAACCCAAACATCCAAACCTGCATCATGAGTAATTTTGAAAATCTCTTTCATTGTTCCAGAATTAAACATTAAATCAAATTCGGAATATGTATGAAGCACAAAAGTAAAACCGTTTTGCTTAAGTTCTTGCATATCGGATTTTACATGTTTTAATATTCTATTGCCAAAATATGAAACGCCTATTTGCATGTTTTTCCTTTCGTTTTAAGACGGATTTTCAAACAAAATTAAATAATTTTCCTGTAAAGAATAATAGTATTTCACTTCTGAAAGCTTGTTTAAACTATCATAATAAGATAAAATAAAGTGTAATTCATTCACATGAATATTGTCAAAGATAAATTTGAAATATCCACTTCCCTTTTCTTCAAGATTATTTTGTGGTTCAATTGTTATATTTGAACCATTTATCGGTTTTATCGTAATATCGTGAATTTCTCCACCATCATTAACAAAATAATATACAATTTCATTTAGTGTTTTTTTAACTTTAAGTAATCTAAAAATGGGTGGCAGTGGATTTTTCTCTGGAAAGTCATTCCCCAATATTTCATCTAATTGAGTGTTGTTGTCTATTTCAATATTTTCATATTTTTGAAGTAAATTATCAACTTTATTCTCTAAATCCTGTTGTTCTAATTCCGAAATATCCGTTTTCATCATTCCAAACAAACCACCAAAAGGTAATATCCCATTTTTATTTTTTGAAAATCCGTATTTGAGAAACAGAATTACTTGATAGCGATTGATATATAAAACTATAACCATGACTAATAATATGGATAATCCTATAAAATCTTTGCCATCAGAAATTAAGTCATATATTACTTTTTGCGTTAAACTTGGATCATCCAACATTTATAATTCTATTTCTCCATTAGTTATAATTAAATGAAACTTGGGAATAAAATATTCTGTTTTATTTGAGGTGTTTTTTATAACACCTCAAATTATATTTAGAACAACAACTTAAAACAACTTTTTAATATCATAAGCAACATTTTCGAAAACATCAAAACGAATTACATTTCGTTTATTATCAAGCAATGCGGCTCTGTCGCCGAGTGCTTGTGCATTTACTAAAACATTGAATGAAACAGTGGATTTCTCCTTTCCAGCTTCATCTGGAATTTCGACATCTGTTTTATTTTTTGAAACAATTTGAATAAACAATCCATTTCCAGCATCACCTTTGTGAAGTTGACCTGTTGAATGAAGGAAACGTGGACCAAATCCGACAGTAGTTGCAATTTTATATTCTTTTTGAATTTTTGTACGCAATTCTTGAATAGCAATTTCGGCTTCTTCATTCATATTTACATAAGCTTGAATTGAAACATAACTTCTGCCCAAAACTCCATTTTCACCTTCTTGCATATTTGTCATAAACTTGGGAATTGCTTCCGAAATTTTTGTAGCAGAAATATCGCCATATACTTTTATGCCATTTTCGTCCAAAATTGGAGTTAATTTTGCAAGTTCGCCTTTTTCAAAATAATCGCTCATCATTTTGCGAGCAATTATTTTTGCTTCTTCCACGTTTGGTTGGTCAAATGGTTGAATATCAATAACCCAGCTTGAAATTACTGTTGCCATTTCCCAAATAAAAAATTGAGCACCCAATTCATAAATGCTGTCCAATTCAATTTCCATCACTGAAAATCCAGAATTGGTTAAATTTGATATAAAATTGGCATTTTTGGTATCATCTTTTAGATGAATATTTACAAATAATCTGTCAAAACTATAATTTTCGGGCAGAAGATTTTCTTCGCCTTCAATTGGTAAAATTCCCTTTCCTTCTTTTCCTGTGCTTTCGGCAATTAATTGTTCAGCCCAAGCACCAAAAGGTTTTAAAGCTTCGGAAAGAATGAAAGTTACTTTATCGACACCTTGTTTTGCAAGTACACCGATTGCAACTCCAATTTTTGCAGTTGAATTACTTTCAATTTTGGATTCCACAATTGCTAAATCGACAATTGAGATAAATTTGGCTAAATCAACTCCGAGCAAAGCTGCTGGAACAAGTCCGAAAAGTGATAATGCCGAATATCTTCCACCAATATTTGGGTCATTTATAAATATTTTTCTAAAATTTAAATCCTTTGCCATTTGTTCCAAACCACTGCCTGGGTCAGTTATTGCAATAAAACGTTGTCCAACAATTTCACTTCCAACAATATTAAGCGTTGAGTTGTAAAATCGCTTCATAAAAGAAATTGTTTCAACAGTGCCACCAGATTTTGTAGAGACGATAAAAAGCGTTTTGTGGGAATTATATTTATTTATCATGTCTTGAACTTGGTCAGGATGTGTGCTATCAAGAATTGACAAATCCAAATAGCCGGTTTTAACGCCAAATACTTTTTTGAAAACTTCTGGAGCCAAAGAAGAACCGCCCATTCCTAACAACAAAGCATGTGTGAAACCTTCAGATTTAATTAATTCAACAAATTCATTTATTTCATTCAATTTGGTTTTTGCAACATCGGAGCAGTCAAGCCAGCCGAGTCTGTTGCTAATTTCTGTTGGTTTTTCTCGCCAAACTGTAAAATCCTTTTTCCAAATACGTGAAATTATCTCATTTTTACCTAATTCGGCAAATTTTGATGCAAATTCACTTTCATACTTGCCAAGATTTAACGTTTCATTACTCATTTTTTAACCTCACTATATTATTTTTTTAATTCTTAATCTTAATTCTTACTCTTAATCTAAATTCTCTTTTTGTTCGTCACGTCGAATTGTCATTAATTGGATTCCGCGGAATGACAAATTGCTTAAATTGACAGCACTTCAATCAAAACACACCCCTGATGCTTCGCATCTTCCCCTCTCAAGAGGGGATTTTTTAAGAGATGTAAGCGCAAATTTTATTCAATTCCAAAAAGTTTTTTCATTTCGTTATTACTAATGCTTTGAGCAATTTTTTCTTCATCCACAAAGCTATCAATTTTATTCATTTCGCGTGCAAAATCTTCCGATTTTATAATTGTGCAACTATTTACTCGTGCAAAATCCAAGACATTTTGGTCAGAACTAACAACGGTAATTAGTTTTGGATTATCCGAAAATGAAATTTCATCCTTAATTTTGTTATCAGCATTTGTATTTTCGGAATAAGTGATTTTTATTCCCTTTCCAATAATTACAGAGCTTTGATGTCCGTCAAAATGCAAAGAAACGCCAACTTTTTTATGAAGGAAATATCTTTCAAGAACAAAAACTAATCCTTCTCGCGAAGATTGTTTGTCTTTTTTCTGCTTATCCCAAAGTTTTGGAATTTTACCGATTAAATTATTTCCATCTATAATGTATTTTCGTTTCAATTTATTTTAATATCCCGAATAAATATCTTTTGATTTTGAAAGTTTCAAATCTCTAAATTCTGGAGCTTTCAATCTAATTTCAAATCTAAATCCTTTATACGTTCCAAGTGGAGTCCAAGCTAAATTAGCTTCCCAAGCGTGTAAATCGCGATAAATTGTAACTTGTGGTGTATTTATTTTTTTATTTGTAACGTCGTAACTTCCTCTAAAAGTGAATTTCCAATTTTTAGTTAGATTAAAACTCAAATCAGCACCGATATTAGATCTTTCCTTTTTATAGCCAATTCCCCTATCAGTAAAATTATAATTATATGTTAAATTCAAATTCCAAGGAATTTCAAAATTAGGTGTTTCATCTTTGTATAACTCAATAAAATCGTCATCTTTTTCATCCGTTTCAAGATTTCCATCATCAGAATCATCTTTTTTAGAATCTTTTTCCTTTTTCTTTTCGGCTTCTGTTTTAAATAAATCGGCGGAAAGTGATGTAGAAAGATTTACATTAAAACTTGTCATATTTAAAAGTGGGCCGTTATTGTTTACAGAAAAAGTATTAATTTCATCTCCATCAAAAAAAGAATAAGGTGAAAATACCGAACTTCCTTGCAAAGAAAGCATACTTCCAATTTGTGTTCTAAAACTGACGTTTATATCATCAACATTTAGAGAATCGGCAACAAAATTATATCCGCTCGAAACAGTTAAATCGAGCAATTTAATTTTTTGCGATTCCGAAGTTGTGTCAGTTGGGTCTTTCATTGTTTTAATTTCGAACATATTTCCAATAGAAAGTGAAAGCCGTTGAGCTTCGCCAGAACCAGCACTTCCAAAAATTTGATTTCCAAATTTATCGTATTTTATTACTCGTCCCGTTGAATCGATGTACGAATCAAAATAACCCCAAGTATCGGTTGAAAAATCTGGATGATAAGAATATGAAACGCGAGGCTCAAAAGTGTGACGAAATGCCGAAATTCCTAAAATTTCTGGTTGAGCAACTCCATATATTTTTGTTGAAGTTGAAAGCGAAAAATTAAAAGTATTTACTGTATTCAAATCGTTAATATCGTATGATGTAAAGTAAAGACTATCATCACCATTTGAATCGGTAGTAGTTTCAAATTGCTGAATTTGTCGTTTATTATACCATTTTGAACTAACCTGCAAATTTGGCGATAGACTGAAATATCCAAATTTTGGCGATGCAGAAATATTTAATGAGTGATTTAAACCAGCGTGAATTGTTGAAACACCATTAGTTTTTTGTCGATTATTTCTAAAAGCACCTGAATAATCATAACCAATATATTCGTACCAACTTTTATCGCTTCCATTTCCACTTTTGCTTTGAAAAGGATAAACTCTCGATTTAGAGATTGAAACGTTTGGTAAATCTTCGGTAATATTTCCCGTTTGCAAATTTTGGATTCTGTTGTAATTCATCGAAAGATTAATTCCACTTTCTTCCCAACGTTTAGAAAAAGTAGCATTTGAAACTATTTCTTGCTGAACTAAATCGTTAATATTTGGACTATTATAACGATAATAATCACTCGACATAAACTTGAGGCGAACATCGAGTTGCATTGTTGGAGTAATTGTCTGATTATGATTTACATTTACATTCCATTCAAATCGTTCGGAATAATTTGGGTCGCCAACTTCGTTAAATATTTCATTCGAAAATCCACCATTTACATTTCCAGTAAAATCATAACGTTTATTATAGCGCATTCTTCCGCGAAGTCCGTAACCGCCTTTAAAATAATAATCACCAGTTAGGGCTGCATCTGCGTAATCGTTTATCACATAAAAATAGCCCATATTTCGCAAAAACCAGCCTTGAGTTTCGGTGTAACCATAAGCTGGAGTTATAATTCCAGAAGCTCTTCCTGTTTTGTTTGGAAAAACGCCCCAAGGCAAAGGAATTGGAAATGGAACGCCACCAACATACATAAAAATCCATTTTGCAATAATTTGTTCGCCTTGAATAATCTTCATTCTATCAGCACCAAAATAATAATGTGGCGTATCGGCATCGCAAGTTGTAAACTTTCCATCCTCTACGAAAAATGTCTTTTTATCAACTTTTTTAACTTTTTCGCCATAGTATGTTTTATTTTCGGCACTATTTTTTGCAAGTGAAATAAAGCCTTGTTGCGTTTTGAAGTTATATTTTATGCTAGTTCCCTCGTAAGTGTCACTTGCTTCAACCAAAACTGGTGTTTCGAGAAGTTGAACATTTAATGAATCTGTAGAATCTTCACGACCAATTGCTTCCAATTCGCTTGTTTCAAAGTTTATTTTAATATTTCCACTTTTTAACGAGGTCTGTTTATATTTTATATCACCTTCGCCAAACAAGTACATTTCTTTGTTTTTTACCTTAAAAATCAAAGAATCCTTTGCATTGGCATATACAATAGCGTCAATTTCGTCATCTTTTTTTTGTTTTAATGAATCAGTAGTGTTAAGCGAATCAGGAATATTTAGCGAATCATTTACAGAAATAGCCAAAGAATCTGGAAATATTTTTGTTGAAACAGAATCGATATTCTGAGCAAAAATCTGAATTGAAGTTAGTAATATTGCAAATAAATTTATTTTCATTAGTGACAATTTTATCAAGAAAAAACTAAGTGTAAATATACTGTTTTGTTATTTTGGAAAAAACAGTATAAATCCTATCTAAACTCATAATCAACAATTTTAATTTGTTCAGGATATGAAATATTTCCAATAAAAGTGCCAATTACAGGTTGTGCAAATAGAGCAACTTTATTGGTAGATGAATTTTTTCCTCCAAGTTCTAATGCGGCTTTAAGTATTTCATTTATGTTGTTGCTATTTAGTAATTCAAAAAGATTTACACTTATTTTTATTCCCAAATCCTCATTTGATTGATTTCCAGCAATTGTAAGCGGTTCTTGAATATTTCCAGTTACAATTTTTCTGTCATTTAGAAACAACTCCCACGGAAATGATACAATTTGTAGGTTTAAATTATCCGAATTCTTTTCCGCATTTGGATTTAGAACATCAACATTTAGTGTAAAAGAAGCGTATAATTTTTTATTAGTTAAAGCTTGCACCAATTTTAGCAATTCTGTTGGTGAAAAATCGCTTAATTGATTTTTGGCACTAATGGAAATATCTTGTACTTCAAAATTGGAAATTGAATCAATTTTGAACTTCAATTTCATTATATTTTCTAGTGAATTTAAAGCCGAACAACTTGGAATTACTGAAAGTATTAGCAATAAACTGATTGCTGCTTTCCAAGATTGCTTTATTTTGGATTGGAATCGCTCTTTTTTAAGTGTATTTATTTTGAGTTTACTTTTCATCATATATTCTATTTTTATTTTAAATTATCTTCAAATTTTGATTCTTGAATTTTTTTAATAATCATTTCTGCTACGACTAACGCTCTAAGTCCATCTTTTCCAGAAACGACTGGAGTTTCGTTGTTTTTAATTGCATCAATAAATAATTGTTGCTCATATCTTAACGCATTAATCTCTTTTTGTTCCGGCTGTTCATATATTATCGCCTTTTTCTTATCACCAATACCCATTTCGCCAAAGGAAATAAAATCCTTTAGTGATTTATCATCGGGCGAAACTAAACGAAATATTTCGGAAACACCTGAATTAAAATCAACTGCAATATAAGCATCTCGTTGGAAAATTCTCATTTTTCGCATTTTTTTCTGCGAAATTCTACTTGCAGTAACATTTGCAACAGCACCATTTTCAAATTCAATTCGCGCATTTGCAATATCCAAACTATCCGAAACGACATTTACACCGCTTGCACTAATTTGCTTAACTTCGCTTTTTACAAGACTTAAAATTATATCAATATCGTGAATCATTAAATCGAGCACAACCGCAACATCTGCTCCGCGTGGATTAAATTGAGCTAATCTATCAGTTTGAATGAACATTGGGTTCAAATTATATTTATCAAGCGAAACCAAAGCTCCATTAAAACGTTCAATATGTCCGACTTGCAATTTTAAATTTTTCTCGTCAGCAAGCTTTACAATTTCTTCTGCTTCCCAAATTTCGGATGTAATTGGTTTTTCTACAAATACGTTTACGCCAGCATTTAACGCAGTTTTTACTATTTGATAATGCGATTTTGTTGAAGCAACAATTATTGCAGCGTCAATTTTTGATAATAAATCGCTTAATTCATTAAAAGCTGTTGTTTTAAATTCGCTTGCAACGCTTTCAGCCGCTTGAATATTTATATCAAAAACTCCAACTAATTCGGCGTTTTCAACTTCCCTAATCAATTTTGTGTGAAGTTTGCCTAAATATCCTGTTCCAATAATACCAATTTTAATTTTGTCCATTAATTTCTACTCCGTATTTTTTTGTATCCAATTATTTTATCGTAACCGCCAAGTTCATCAGTTTTATAAAAAAGGAAGATATAAAATTCGCGATTTGTCGCCCACGAATTTCCCTCCAATTCTATCCAATTTATATTTGTTAAATAGTTATTTTCTATATCGGCAACAACATATTGATAATCATAAACACCTCGTTTAAGTTCAACATTTGTCGAAAATATTCCATCTTTTTCAACTAATTTATAATCTGGATAAATATCCCAATTAGTAAACGAGCCAACCAGGAAAATGTTTTTATAATAATCATCTGGAGTTCTTATTTGAAATTTGACATCCAAATATTCAGAGTTGGTATTTTTATAGTTCATAATTTTTGAACCGCCAAAATTGTCATTTTTACTTGGATTAAATTTGTTTGAAACCTCAATTCCATCAAATTGGGCGTCAGTTTTTGGCGTTTGGTGTTTGGATTTATTCATTAAATCCACTTGCCTATATGCACTTCCTGGTTGTATATTTTTTACAATAAAAGAAAGTGAATTATAACTATCTATTTCGTAATAGTTAAATTCACTATCATAAGTTTTCTCAATAATAATTGGATCTTCAATTTTTTTGTTTTCAATTATTTCAACAAAATTAACCTTTTCAACAAACAATGAGTCAGGAACGGAAGCTGATATTTTGAAATCCCAAATCTCACCAAAGACTGCTGGAACAACATTTTTGCCATGCATTCTCTCATCGGAAATGGTAGTTTTCAAATCGATAATGTTATTATTAATTACATAAAATTTGCCTTCGGCATAAATATTATCAGAATTGTACGCATCTTGAATAAAAAACATCCATTTACCCGAAAAAGGAAATTTTACATTATTATTTGGGAAACTATTTGTGTAGTGATAATCTATGGCATCACTCTGAAAAGGAAGTTTTTCAAACCACAAATTTCTTTCAGTATTGTAAATATCATCTCTTAATAAGCCACTTTCGTAAGGTTGCCAGTTTTTGTCACAAAAAACAAAATGAATTTCCCAATTTGGTAAGTCATCGCATTTTAAATCAAATTCAATTGTAATTTTTGAACCAAGAATCGAAATTGGAAAGGAAGTTTGATCATTTGCTTGAAATACACGTAAGGATTTAATTATGTAATCCTCTTTAGCAAAATTTAAACTAACAAAAACGAAAAAGGCAAAAATCACCAATTGAAAAACGTTAACATTTTTTATTGAGAAGTGCTTGTGCATTATTAACCCTCAAGGTTTTTTGATTATCTAAGTATTCTTAAATACTCTTAAAATATAATTATTTGTTAAAAATATCGATTGATTTAATTGAATCATGTATAATGTTAACTTGTCTATTTTTTAAATTCATTCCAGTCAATTTCCATTATCATTCCAAATACTAATAATAGATGTTACTTTTAAAATTACTGATAAGAGTTGAGTTTTACAATTTAATGAGCTGTAAAAAAAGCTGTAATATTGTAAAATTTGTGAATTGAGCATAAAAAAATCCAAGACTTGGGTTTCAAAACCAATTCTTGGATTTATGTGTTTTTCGTTTTAGAAAGAATGTTATTTAAATAGAACTTATTATTTTAATTACTTTTGTTCAACTGATATTGACCCACCAGAAGTTTTTGCAGTTAATGATGCTCCACCATTGTTGAATTTTCCTTCAAACTTTGATTTACTAAGTTCTGACATTTTTGAATTTTTGAAGTTGTTATTAATCCTTCCACCAGATGTTTTTAACAGAACATCCGCTGCAAAGTTGGATGAAAGAACTATTGAAATATCGCCACCAGAAGTGCCAAGCTGAATTCCAGAATTTTGACCATTGTAATTTAGAATAATATCTCCACCACTTGTTTCAGCTAAAATTTTACCTTCAGTTGCATCAATTTGAATATCACCACCTGATGTTTTTGCTTCTAATTCATTTTTATGTGCAGTTACAACAATATCGCCACCAGAAGTATTTAAAACCGATTTTCCAGAGTATTTGTTCACCGCAATATCGCCACCAGAAGTATGAGCATTTAGTTCACCATTGGAATTTTCTACCACAATATCACCACCAGAAGTTGAAATCTCCTTTTCACCTTCAACATTTTTTACTGAAATATCACCACCAGAGGTTTTCAAATTTAGAACAAATTTGGATGGAACTTTTACAATTATTTTGAAACCATTTGAAAACGAAAAAAGACTAAAATCGGATTTCTTTTCAGTTTTTACACTTACAACTCCATTTTCATATCCAAAAATGAATTTGAAATGATTGTTAATTTTTTCTTTTCCTTCAACTACAATGCTAACTTCTTCTTTATCCCAACTGCTTACAACTATATCGGCAGATGACATTTGTGCTAAGAATTTTTCGCCCATTTTTACGTTGTAGTTCTTTTTATGCAAGACATTTTCGCCTGCAAAAATAATTGATGAATTTAAAACCATTCCAAGAACGGCTAAAGCTACTAAAAAAGTAAGTTTTGATTTTTCGCGTAATGTTTTCATTTTGTCTCCAAGTTGTTTTCTGCAATTTAGACTGATTACTTTAAAAAATGTTACAAGTTGTTAAAAATTTTCAACAACTATTTTTCCTACAATTTTTGTAAGTTTTGTTATATAATAAAATTAGGTGTAAATGAAGTTTTTAATAGTTGCAATTGGTGCTGCTTTTGGCGGTGGAGCGCGTTATTGGTTGTCAAATCTCATTTCAAGATTGCTTCCAGTATTTTTTCCATACGGAACTCTTGCTGTAAATGTGATTGGAAGTATAATTCTTGGAATTTTAATTTTCGGATTTGAAGAAAAAGGCAATTTGAGTTTAACGTTAAAACTCTTTCTTGGAGTTGGATTTTGTGGCGGATTTACAACTTTTTCAACATTTTCGTTAGAAACATTTAGTTTAATCAAAAATACAGAATTTTTATTAGCAGGATTAAATGTTTTTGGAAATGTAATTTTAACAATTTTTGGAATATATCTTGGTTATTTAATTGCGAGGTAAATTATGAATAGTTTAGAAAATGCAAAATTGTTACGAATATTCATTGGCGAATCTGATAAAATTGGAAACGTTAATGTTTATGAAAAAATTGTTTCGGAAGCTCGTAAGGATAATCTTGCTGGAGCAACAGTTTATAGAGGAATTATGGGTTTTGGCAAAAATAGTATAATTCACACTTCCAAAATATTTGCTCTTTCTGACGATTTACCACTTGTAATTGAAATTGTTGATAGTGAAAACAAAATTGATGATTTTATTCCAAAAGTGAAAGAAATTTTTGAAAAAGCTGATAATGGCGGTTTAATAACGATTGAAAAAGCTGAAATAATTCACTACACTTCCTCAAAGAATGGAATATGAAAAACTATTTTTGTACTACAATTTTACTAATAATTCTTATTCCAGTTTTTGTAAAAGCTCAAAATGAGTATAATTTTAAGCAATTTGCAAATGAAGCTGAAAATTATTACTCCGCACCATTGCATTGGGATAAAAATGACATTCTAACTTTTGGAATTGTTGCCGCAACTACAATTACCGCAATGCAATTTGATGATTTAATCAAAAATGAAACTGCCAAAATAAATTCCAATCAAGATAATTGGTTAATGGAAGCTGGGCGTTATTGGGGCGAACCAATTCCGTCATTTATTTTAAGTGGAGCTTTGCTAATTCATGGAATTTCAAATAATAACGAAACAACAAAAAAAATTGGTTTTGAAATTGGACAATCGTTTGTTTACTCCGTTTCGGTTACAAGCGGATTAAAGATAATTATCGGCCGGTCGCGTCCTTACACTGGAAATTTATCAACCGTTTATTCCCCTTTTTCTTTTGGAAATGATAATTTGTCGCTTCCATCTGGTCATACAACTGTCGCTTTTTCATTATCAAGCGTACTTGCAGCTAATACAAATAACGATGGATTAAAGATTTTAGCATTTATTCCAGCAATTTTAACTGCAACTTCTCGAGTTTATCAAAATTATCATTGGACTTCGGATGTGGTTCTCGGTGCGGCAATTGGATATTTTACTGGCAAATTTATAACCGATTTACACAAACAAAATGAGAAAAATCCAAATTTGGATAATATTCCACTAATTTCATTCTCATTTGCATTTTAGAGTTCCAAAATAATGTATTTTTTACCTCATTTGTAATTTGTTTCTATTGTCTTTTAGCTTAATACTTTAATCTATATACTTGGTCTAACATGAAAACTTATTTTATAATTTATGTCGAAGATTTTTATAAATCAAAAATATTTTACGAGTTACTTTTTAATATAAAACCAATAATTGATGAACCTGGAATGGTAGAATTTAGGCTTCCAGATAATTCAACTTTTGGAATAATGCCAAACACAAGCCTCGAAAAATTATTCGGCAGCGATTTCAAAATTGAAAAACATAGAAAGTCACTTCCGAAAACTGAATTATACTTTTTAGTGGATGATGCAATTTCATTTCATAACAAAGCAATTCAGCTTGGTTCTACTGAAATTAGAGCTTTTTCCGAAATGGATTGGGGACATAAAGTTGCATATAGCTTAAACCACGATGGTCATATTTTAGCTTTTGCAGAAATAATTAAATAAGTGAACTTTTTTCGAATTTATTCTTCTTTTGCAATTACTTTTAATCTGCCAAATGAATTAACTGTCGTTTGTGGAATTGAAACTTTTTCGCGATCTTTTAGCAGATTTAATAATTCAAAAGCATTAGCAACTGCATTTCCTTTTGGGTGATTATTCATAACAATGTAAATATCTTTTACGCTATCATCAACTTCTTGAATACGACGCTTAATTGAAATCAATTCTCCAGGAGAATACAAATATTCATAACGAGCATTTTGCTCTTCGTAAGTTTTATCTTTTCCAAAATTATTCGATTTTTTCCAAACATCTTCATTTCTACCATGAAACCGAATATACATCGAATTATTGCCGACAATTGGCGAAAAATCGATTGATTCACCCAAAGTTGGTAAATCAACAGTACAAAATGTTATGGTTTTAGCTTTTTTACTTTGCCATGATTTATGTCGCACTTCAACATATAACTTATATCCATCAAAAATTTCTATAATTTTTTTCATATAATTCATATTTGCATCATTAAATTGGAATGAATATGGAAATTGAATCAACAATCCACTTAATCTTTCGGCATCGTTTAGCTGATTTAGATTTTGCAAAACAGAATCAATTTTTAATTTAGAAAAATTATGGCTGTGTGTAAAATCGTTATGAAGTTTAAGAGTAAATGTAAAATCCTTTGTGTCATCCAATTTACGAAGCCAATTATCAACTATTTTAGGATTTAAATAAGCGTAATAACTCGTATTTACTTCAACAAAATTGAAATAATTGGAATAAAACTGCAACCAATCAAAACTATCCGATTGATTTTTTGGATAAAATACATGCACCCAATCTTTATAAGACCAGCCAGCAGTTCCGATATGTAAATTAGGTGTAGGCATAAAATTAACTAACAATTAAGCTAAAAAAGACGATAACAGAAAAAAGAGAATGGGCAACGCAATTAGCAATTACTTTAAATAATTGCTAATTGTGTTCAAAAATTACATTTCACCATAAGGCATTTTAGGTACTTTTCCTAACAACCGAGCATAAACCGCTAACGAACCTCTATGATGGGCAGTATGGTCAGAAATTGCTCCAACAATAGCCAATTTAGGAGCACCAGTCATAATTTCGCCTTCTATAGGTGCGTATAATTCTGAATCATCAATGGTTTCCAATTTTGAAATACCTTTTGCAAATTCATCTTTGAAATATTTAACAGATTCTTCTAACGAGGTATATTTTTCCATTTTTTCGTTATAATTTTCAAAATTCATATCATAACCTTTATCGGTAAAAACTCCGTCAAAAAACCAACTAACTGTATCAGCTGCGTGTGCAATTTGTTGAGCAACAGAATACATTTCAGCTTGTGGCTTAAAGTTGGAATCTTCTTCCGACAAAACACTAATAGTATTTAAGAAAAAACTTTCTTGTGTTTTCAATTGTTCAATTAAACCTTGTTTCATTGTAATTCTCCTTTTGATTAATAAATTAATATATCACTACTAAATAGCTACATTTAGTTCATATTCTGGATATTCACTCCACTCTTTACCCAATAAAATACGACCATTAGATTTTTTATTTCTTTTTATTCCATCAGAACCCCAAGTTCCCCACTGTTTAAAAAAGAAAGCTACTTTTTGCTCTTCACATTGTCGTTTAATATTAATAACCCATTGCTCTTCCATTGGGCGTGCTTTTGTACCACTCTCGCCTCCAACAATAACCCAATCTATTCCAGTAAAATTGATTTTTCCTAAATCTTCTAATAAAGGCTCAATAGATAAAAATTTAATTGTGGCATCCAAGTTTCTCAATTTATCAATTCTAGGTAAACCATTTTTTCTGTCCTCCGAGGTTACACCTAACCAAATATTTTTTGGAATAGACTTTTTCCTAAAATATTCAGACATTCGCTCTTCTCGTTTAGTCAATATTTGATAAATGTGCTGAGGTGTTTTCTCAATAACATTAAATATATCATCTAAATAACTATCAGGCATATCTTCATAAAACAAATCACTCATGGAGTTAACAAAATATTTTGTTGGTTTTTTCTTTTTTAGCGGCTGTTCTAATCTTTCTGGCATCATTGAAAATTCAAATCCATTTTCATAACCAGGCGCTCCCATAGCTTTTAATCTGTTTGCCATAGCTTCAGCGTAACAGTTTTTACAACCAGCACTTACTTTAGTACAACCTGTTGTTGGATTCCAAGTTTCCTCTGTCCATTCTATTTTAGATATTGACATAATTACCTCTGCTCAAATAAAAATTTAATAATTCTTTTTGGGTATTTTCCATAATTTTCATATGAAATATAAAATGCTCCTTTTTTTATCACACTTCCATCTTTTTCATATACCTTAAAATTTTCAAATTCGTTTTGCCACTTTTTCAACACTTGATTTGTATGTTTGGGTAAAAAACCATTCTGCAAACCAAATAAATATAGGTCAGAATTAGTTTTAATTTTATCTGCTTCAATGAATTTTTTTAATTTATCAGGATACTCTGAAATATCAACTTCACTAAATAATGAATTTTGCTCTGAATTTAGCCTAAATCCTTTACCTTGCTCTTCATCCATTGTCCATTTTGTATATAACATTTTCTCAAAACCCAAGGCATTTGGAGTAAAAAAGAATAAACAATATACATTCTGCTCATCTCTCTGAATTGTATATGTATCAACGAATATACTCTCATTAATTAGATACTTACGTAATAATTCTTTAAGTTGATTAATAAATGGATATGGCTTAGTGAAAGCAGTAATATTTTTATCGCTCTTAAATAATGGGAAAAGAAATTCTCTTAATGGCTCACCACCTGGAAATAAATCTTCACTTAATGACTTATTTGCAACTCTAGACATAAAAGAAATAGGAAGGAATAAAATTAATTCAGTCTTCCCACCTAATAAATAGTTTTTAATTTGGTCGAGCTTAATTTCTTTGTAACCATACGGATCGATAAATAATAGAAGCCTTTCATTTTTATTAAATGATTTAATGATCTCAATAACTTTCACGGATATTTCACTATAATCCTTCCTTGTATATTCGACGTTAACATTTTTAGGTTTAAATATCTTTGAACAAATATCTTCTACTCTTTCAATCTTAAATTTTTCTTTATCAATTCGGGATCTATCAAAATCATTAAACCAAACATTAATATCAGGACAAGACTCATTGTTACTAAAATAATGAGTCTTAATTTTTTCCATTGCAATAATAGGACTACCCTTTGAACCATCAGCATAAATACCTTCACCACACATTAAATCAAAAATATGAATTTTATCAACAAATCGTGTTCTGCTTAGAATGTTAAGATAAGTTGATAAATAATTAGTATAAAGCTCTACCTTAGCTTTCGAATGGTCAAGCATTACCAATTTTGCATGAATATTATTTTTTGATTTCATAGCTATTTTCCCTCCTACTTAATTACTCTTCCACCCTATTTAATCCGTTTAAAGCAGCAACGCGGTATGCTTCTGCCATTGTTGGATAGTTAAAAGTTGTATTTACAAAATACATTAAATTGTTATTTTCATTTGGTTGCGACATAATCGCTTGCCCAATATGAATAATTTCTGAAGCACCGGTTCCAAAACAATGAATTCCAAGAATTTCAAAAGTCTCACGATGGAATAATATTTTTAACACACCAGTTGTTTCGCCAGTTATTTGTGCTCGTGCAAGATGTTTGAAAAATGAACGACCTAATTCATAAGGAATTTTTTCTTCGGTTAATTCTTTTTCAGTTTTTCCAATTGAGCTAATTTCTGGAACTGTGTAAATGCCAGTTGGAATATTTTTAACAAGGTGATAGTCATTTTTGCCCTCCACAATATGTGTTGCAGCAAACCTACCTTGATCATAAGATGCACTTGCCAAACTTGGATAACCAACAATATCACCAACGGCATAAATATGTGGAATATTTGTCTGATGATTTTCATTAACTTTAATTGAGCCTTTATAATCTACATTAAGTCCAATTTTTTCGAGTCCAATATTATCAGAATTTCCAGTTCGTCCTTGTGCCCAAAGCAGATAATCAGTCCTAATTTTTTTGTTGGATTTCAAATAAATAGTTACACCATTATCATCGGCTTCAACTTTTTCATATTCTTCGTTGTGGCGGATAATTACGCCATTTTCGCGTAAATGATAAGCCAAAGCATCAACAATTTCATCATCCAAAAAGGACAAAAGTTGAGCACGATTATTAATTAGATTTACTTTTGTGCGTAAACCTCTAAAAATTGATGCATATTCGCAACCAATTACACCAGCTCCATAAATAGTGATAGATTGTGGATGACCTTGCAAATCTAAAACTGTGTCGCTATCAACAATTCTTGGATGCGAAAAATCAACATCATCTGGATGATAAGGACGTGAGCCAGTAGCAATAACAAAATAATTTGCAGTATATTTTCTAATTTCGCCACTACTGTGATTTACAGAAATTGAATTTTCATCAATAAAAGTTGCAAATCCGTCCAAAATTTCAACCCAATTTCTGATGTAAAATCCCTTTCGCAAATCCATTTGACTTTTAATTACAGTTTCGGCTGTTGAGAGCAATTCTTGAAAATTTACATTTCTAAAATCATTTCTGTTTTGAAGAATTTGCGTTGCATGCCTTAATGCTTTGCTCGGAATTGTTCCTCGGTGAGTACAATTTCCACCAATATTTGCAAAACTATCACACATTGCAACTTTTTTGCCAGCTTTTACGGCTTTCATTGCGGCACCTTCGCCACCAGGTCCGCTACCAATTACTATTACGTCATAATCCATATTTTTAATTCCCACTTAAAATTTGATGTATAAATATAAGGACAAATTATACTATTTTCATTTTTCAATTATTCCATAAACTTTTTGCAATAAGAAAGCGTTTAATTTATTGCCAAATGATTAGAAATTGCAGTCAATCATTATTTACTAATTTTAAAATAATCCAAGTTGTCTTTCTTCATTCGAATATTTATCCTCGTGTTTAAGTAACCAATCCTTTCGCCACATTCCACCAGCGTAGCCGGTTAAACTTCCATCGCTTCCAATTACTCTGTGACAAGGGACAATTATTGAAATTTGGTTTTTTCCATTTGCCGAACCAACTGCACGCATCATATTTTTACCACCAACTTTTTCGGCTATATAATTGTAACTTACTGTCTTGCCAAATGGAATTTTTATTAACTCATTCCATACTTTTTGTTGAAATTCTGAGCCATTTTGCATGATGGAAACATCAAATTCCTTTCTTTCGCCAGCAAAATATTCATTTAGTTCAGTTTTGCATTTTTCTATTATTTCGTTACTATTTTCCGCTTCCATTTCGGTGTTATTAAAGACAAATAAAATAGAATTAACACAATTTTCGTCGGCTTCTATTTTTAGCTGTCCAATTGGCGTTTTAAGATACGATATATATTTTACAAGCATTTTAATTCCAATTCATATTTCAGTCTAATTTCATCCAACTTTTTTTGCCATTGTTCTATAAACACCAATTACAACACCAATTATTTGAAAATTTGGATGTGTATTTTCAACAATTATTGGTGCATATTCTGGATTTTCGGAATGCAGTTCAATTGCATCTTTCTTTTTTTCCAATCGCTTAACAACTGCGGCATTATCCAAAACTGCAACTACAAACTGACCGTTTTCAGCTTGTAAATTTGGATTTACAATAACAATATCGCCAGTAAAAATATAAGCATCTTTTAAGCTATCGCCTTTAACTTTTAGCAAAAACGATTCGTTTGGAACATTTGCAATTGTTGGCAATTCTATTGTATCTATTGAATCGGGATAAATTGTAAGTGGATTTCCGGCAGCAACTTCGCCAAGAATTGGACGTGGAATAAAGAAATTGTTATCAAAAGTGAGTTCAATTCCACCCGAAATTTTAGGATTTCGTTTGATAAATCCTTTTTTTTCTATTGATTGCAAATGTTGTTGAACTGTTGAACGATTTTTGTATCCAAAATGTTTTGCAATTTCTGCAAGTGTAGGAATTTTACTTTTTGTTCGCAACTCTATTAAATAATCTAAAATCTCTTGCTGAATTTTTGTTAATTCTTTTTGCATTTTTTTCTCCAATAACCGAATACCATACATTTGTATGGTGCAATTTATGGATAAAAAAATAATTGTGCAAGATTTTTTTTATAATTAATAGTTTTTTGTGTGTGAAGCAGATTTGAATTAAAAAGAATTCCAACAACTTTAGTCTTCTATCAGGTTTTGTTAAAAATAGATGCTGATCCCGAAAGCCTTCGGGACAGCATTACAATTATTGAATATTAACACAACCTCTAATGTTGTTGGATAAATATTAGCTAAATATATTATTCAAAACAGTTTCCAACTTATCGCGTAAGATTGGTTTCGAAATAAAATCGTTAAATCCAGCGGTTATAAATCTATCTCTATCGCCAGGAAGAACATAAGCCGTAACTGCAACAATTGGAACGTTATCATATTCTGGCATTTTTTGAATTGCACGAAGCGCATCCAAACCGTTGTATTCACCTTGCAGATTTATATCCATAATTATAAAATCAAATTTCTTGTTTTGAAGTAACGGAATTGCTTTTTCAAAGCTATTTGCAAAATCTATCGATTTTAGTCCTTTCATCTGTACTTTGAACAAAATTTGAGAATCAATTTGGTCTTCAACATAAAGACACGAAAGATTTTCGAAGCTCAATTCTTCGCTAACGGCAACTTCGGCTTCTGTAATTTTTTGTGATTCAACTTCTTCAAATTGTGGTTCAATTTTCAAAGGAGTTTGCTGAATGTTTTGTTGCGAATTTGATTGAGTATTTACATTTACATGAACAGTTATTGGTTCTCTAAATTCTTCAACGTTTTGTTTTGCCACAATTTCTATTGGCTTTTCTTCATATTTCTGCTCAATTGGAACAAATTCTTTTACTTTTTTATCCTTAACAATTTCATTATCGGAATCGTTTTGCAATTCAAGCATTTCGGTTAATTTTTTATTGTTAAAACGGAGTGGAATTGTGAATCCATATTCAACTGGTTTGCCATATTTCGAAATTACTCCAATGCTATTTGCTAACAATTTTGATAATTTAATTACATAACGAAGTGTAAAACGTGATATTCCATATTTATGACGAATATTATTTTCATCACCCGTAAATATTTCGTTTAACGAATCGCATAATTCTTTTGAAATTTCATTTCTTTCATCCTTAACCGAAATAACACAGTTATTTGTATCACTTTGATAAGCTGAAAGATAAATTTTATCATTTTTTGAAGAACGAATTGCAAAATCAATCAACATTGTGGCAAGAACTTCTATTTTGGATTTATCAGTTTCAAAAACTAATGACGATGATATTTTTCCATAAGAAAATTCTTTATTATAATTTGAAATAATTTTTTTGGTGTCATTTTCAATTTGGTCAATCAATTCAACAAAATGAACATTTGCAGGATATATTTTCATTTTGTTTTGTTCCAATTCGGAATATTGCACTGCATTATCCATCAATTGCAACAAAATTCTTTGATTTTGTTTAATAATATCAATCGCTTCTTTTGTTTCATCGTTTGAAGAATCGCTATTTTCTGCTAATTCTTGCGAAAAACCAATTATTACATTCACTGGAGTTAAAAGTTCGTGGAAAAGATGTCCCAAAAATTCAGAATCTAATTTTCCACTAACATTGCTTGGTGAAACTTCGTTTATAATCTCTTTTTGGACAACAGTTTTAATAATAACGTCATTTTCCGATTTTACAATAATTAAAAACGACTCAACTTCTTTGTTTGAGCCAATTGTTGGAATTGAAATTAATTTGACCTTCACTAAAGAACCATCTTCTTTTTTGAAATCACATTCTAATTCATTTTTCTTAAATGAAGATGCGTGAAAAATGGTAGTATTAATTTTTGCTCTAAATTCATCAGCGACAAGCGATAAAAAAGGACGTTCCAAAACTAATTTTTCACTATATCCAAATTTCTCATTTATTGCATTATTTACTTCTTTAATAAAACCATCGCTATCGGTTGTAATAACTATATCACTTGTGTTTTCAACAAATAAATTTAATTTATTAACAGCTTTATCATTTTGTAAATTTTTTGAAATATCGTGAATAATATTAAAATGTGCTCTATTTCCGTTAAATTCTATTCCAGATTTACTTACTTCCACTTCAATTGATGAACCGTCTTTTTTCTTTTGACGCCAAGGACCGCTATATCCGCGTTCAAGAGTGTTGTGTGATGAAGAATCAACCAAAGTTTGAATATCTTCTGGTGCGTATAAGTCAGTTAAATCCATTCCAAGAAATTCTTCTTCTCTGTAACCATAAAAATCCAAAGCGGCTTTGTTAACTTTCAAAAATTTAAGACTATCAACGCTATAAATAAACATCGGGTCTGGACTTGTGTACATTATTAAATCAAACATTTTTTCGCTTGAAGCGGTTTTGGAATTTTTTTCCAAAATTTGAATAAATGAAAAATAATAACAATCTTCCGAGTTAATTAGTGATTTTTTATACTCAAATACATATTCACTTTTACCAATTTTAATTGTTGTTCCAGAATCTTTTTGCATTAGTTTGTTAAAATCGATATTAAATATTGATTGTAAATTTTGGTTTACAATAGATTGAGGATTTAAGCTAAACTCGCGATAAAACTTGTTGGAAAAACTTTTAACAACAAAATTGTTTGCTACTAATACCAAAACAGCTGGAATATCTTCAATATTCAACGAAGAGGTGCTTGGTTCTTCATTTATTAAAGTCTCTAATTTGAACGATTTTTGCTTAAATCCAATTATTGCTACAACTTTGTCATCAATATCACAGATTGGAAACTCGACAACTTGTACTAAATCTTCATTGCTTTTTTTGGAAAATGATTCATAAATAACCGAATTTGAAGTAGAAATGATGTAGTTAGTAACATTTTTTACTAAAAGATATTCGTTATAATCATACAAATCGGCAAGAATTTTTCCTTCAATTTCGGATGTTTTTTGATTTAATGATTTTGCAAAAACTTCATTCACAATAATCATTTTTTCATTTGCGTCTTTAATCCAAAATCCAAAATCTAATTGGTCAATTTTTCGTCTAAATTTTTGGCGTCCGATAAATGTGAACGGATATGATTGTTTAACTACATCAATTATTTCCAAAATTGACTTATCTTCAATAAATTCGTGAACTTCATCAGTGTTAATTTTTAAATGCGACACTAATTTATCGTTTTCCAAATTTGCGCTATTTTCGATATTTTTTTCCATAATTACACCTAAATTCTTAAGGTATATACACTACTGCTTCAGTTGTATATTCAGATTCACCCTGAGGGTATTTTGTTTTTAATCTATAAAAAACTGTTAAATTATTTGTTAAACCGTCAGAATCAGTCCAAGTTGTTGTTCCTGGAGCTAAAATTACTTCCACACTGTAATCAATTTCTGTCTGTAGTTTTCTTTCAACTATTATTTGTAATTCATCACTGGCATTATTTTTCCAATTTAATTTAACTTGTGTTGAATTAACAATAGAATAAGTTAAATTTGACGGAGCTGGATATTTTGATTCAGTACTTGCAGTACTTACTTCGTTTGTAAATGCTGAATAAGTTGGATTACGATAAGCGCGAACTTTGTAAAAATATTCAACTCCGCTTGAAACTTTATCGTTAAATCCCGTTGTATTTGAAAGTAAGTCTTTATATAAATAATAAGTTCCGGTACTTCCTACTTTTCTCCAAATTTCAAATCCTTCTTCATCGCCAGAATTATCGCTCCACCACAAACTATATGTTGTGTCTGTAAATTTTATTATTTGCAAGTTTGATGGAGCAATTGGAGGAGCATCATAAACATACGCAGTATCAACATTTGAATATGTAGTATTAAAACCTTCGGTTGTCTTAAATTTTGCGCGATAGTAATAAATTTGATTTTCTAAAATATTGCCATCCGAAAAATAATTAACATCAGTTGTTGTTGTTCCAATAATTGAATATTCGCCATTAATAGTTTCTTTTCGTTCTAGAATTGTACCTTCTTCAAAAAGTGTGTTATCATTCCAAGTTACATTTACTTTTTTATCAATTGGATTGAAAGTTGCAATTAAATTATCAGGAGCCGAAATATCAACTCCATAAGTAGAAATTGTAACAATATTTGAATATGCTGAAATTGATGAACTTTTGAACGATGCAACTCTGTATTTATAAGTTGTTAGTGGATAAAGATCGTAATCAAAATATTCAAGTGTATTTCTTGGCAAAACGGCTAATCGCTCAAAAACTCCAGTTGCGGGATTTGTGCGTTCAAGTACAAAACCATCTTCAGTATCCGAATTATCATCCCACGAAAGTTGAATAGTTGAAGCGCCAAGTGCTTCGCCTTTTAAGTTTGTTGGAGCATCGCCTCCAGGAACACCGCTTGAATAGACAATATTGCTAAAAGCAGAATATCCAAAACCATTTACAGCTCTAATTTGATAACCATAATTTATATAATCAGAATTAACTATATCATTTGTGCTAATTGTATTTATAGGTAAATCTTTTATTCGTAAAAAAGCATTATTACTTCCGTCTTGTCGCCAAACTTCATATTTGGTTTCATTTGAGGCTTTATCATCCCAAAAAAGATTAAACGATTTATCAGAAATTCTTGTTAATGCCAAATTACCAGGAGCAACTGGTCTTCTGCTAACATAAATGCTATCAATAAGTGTAGTTTCACCAAAATCGCCATCTTCATTTACGACTGTCATTGCAAAAGATAATTCTGCTGGCCAAGCTGATGGATTTATTCCTAATTTCTTTTCTAATGTATCAGTGCTAAAGTACAAATATGGATTTGAACCATCTGCATTTTGAGCAAAACTTTGCACTAAAACGCCATCCACAAATAAATTGTACTGGGATAATCCAGGTCCGCCGCTATAATCAGTTGCTTGATAAACAATTGAAGTATATCCCATAAATATTGAATCGCCAGAAACTGGATAAAGAATATTTATAACAGGTTTATTTGTTGTATTTGTGTCGGTATTGTTATAAGGATTTTCTACAGATTGAACACAACTGATTATAAACAATCCAAGAAATAAAAAAACAAAATATATTTTAGACTTATTTTTCATTTTATTAGTCATTTGTTCTAAAAATTAATCTTTCATTAGCATTATATTCATTCACATTTTCAAAATCGATTAAAAATGTTCTTGATTCATCTTTTTTAAGGTTTTTAACATACAAATACAAAATTTGAGTTTCTTCATTAAAATCAAATTTTGGAATTGGAGTATTAATCAATTCAGCAGAAATTTCGATATTTTTTACTGCTTTATTAAAATTCACTTCAACTGTAAACTCATCTTCTCGTGTTTCTTTATGATTTGAAACTTCTACAGAAATTCTTCTTTTTCCTCGTGTTTCATATTTTAATTCAACACCACTTTTTGATTCCCACCATTTTAATAATTCTGGAATTGAGGTAATCCAAATATTCTTTTTATTGGTCATATATTTTGTAATATCACTAAAAACGCTTTTATATTCGGGTTGCAACTGGTAATTATTATGCAATTTTAGAACATATAATCCACCTTCAAAAATAATTCTATCAATGTCTTCAAAATAAGTGTATTGTTGAAATTTAATGTCTTTTAAGCCAAAATCTTTCATTATTTTAATATCATCGCGAGATGTGTTTGTAATTACATAAACATCTTTTCCATTTAAAATAATCTTATTTGGAACAGACCTATCAGTAAGCGAATCGGTTAAAATATAACTGATATTATTTTCGGCTAAAATATCCAAAGTTGTTTGGTCATAAAATCCATTATAAGGAGTTATTCCCTTAATTTTTTTGCCTGTCAATTTTAATAGAGAGTCACTAACCATTATAATGCTTGCTTTTTGCATTTCTTTTGTAGCTAAATCACTTTTTTGAGGAGCAACATTCTGCTGGTCGGTTGCAAAATCATCTTCAGTTGTTGAGTATTGACTATAAATTCCTAAATCAATTGTTGGAATAATATCACCAATCTGTGCCAAACTGGAAATTTCTCTTCCATACATAAGTGCTAAATTATCTTCAACAATAATTGAAGCATCCATTTTTAACGCAGAAATTGTACTTTTAACCGAATTTAAATTATTCATGTTATCCATAACTGTGGGAATATAAATTGCCGCAGCTTCAAATGGTTCAGGCCAATCTTTTACAAAGGACGTTGGATTGTAAGTTAACCAATTGATACTATTTTTAACCAATTTTGCCAAATTTGTATAATCTTCATTACTTCCGACTACTGAATTTAGCTCAAAGCCATACCATACAAATCTGCCTTTACCATAAGTTCCGTTTGCAATTCCTGCACTTTTCTTTATTTGCTCATCAACTAAACCTTTTTCACCTCTGTAATCGTACCAATAACTAACTTGAGTAACTCGTTGCTCAAGAACTTCAGCATAAACTGGTCTATCCCAAGTTGCAATTTCTAAAATATATCCAGTAGGAATTCCAGCAGTTAAAGGCAAATTTCCACGTAAAGTGTGATTTTTTTTCAAAATTTCAACTGGAGACAATTCTTTAGTAAATTTCATTCCAAAAATTTCTTTGAAAAAATCCCAACCTCGCCATTTTGCTTCATCAGAAAAAGTAGCAACTCCGCCTGTAGCCAAAACTGAACCACCTGCATCAATATATCTTTTAAGTTGCATTACTTCTTTATCGCTCATTGATTTTGAGCCGGCAAGAATTATCAAATTATATTTTAAATGTTTTCCTTCTTCAAGATCTAAATCAGTAAATACTTCATGATTAATCTTTAAATTTTTGAGAAATTCTTTCCATGTATCAATATTATCCTGAACCCATGTAACATCACTTCCTAACATATTTGCAGTATAATTTGAATATAAAAGTCCAACATTATCAGAATATCTGTATTGTTCCAAGTTTTCTTTTGTTGGTAAAATTTCGGAAAGTTCATAATTTCCAAAAATATTTTTAATAATTAAAAGAAAAGTTAAAATTGATGCAATAAGAATCACCAATCCGCTCAAGAAAATAATTGGATAATTTACTCGCAAGCCTTTTATTGCTTCATTTGATTCAGCACCAGAACTCGCTTTTTTCTTCTTTTCGGTATTTTTATCTTTTAACGCCATTTAAGGCTATCCTCTTTTTTTTCTTCTTTTGGTTGAACGTCATAAGAATATCGTTTAAACTTTTGAGCCGAAGTATATCGTTCACCATCACCAGTTTCACGAGTAATTGGGGCTGTATATCTTGTAGCATTTGTACGAGTTGATCTTGTTTCGCGAGGTGCAACAAAAGTTGGTCTCATTTGCGGAGCTCGCTCGTTTGTAAAATCTGCTTCATTTTTAACGCTTCGGGTATAAATTTGTTCACCAGTTGCAGTTGATCTTGAATTAGTTTCGGAAACAACTCTTGATGGAGTGATTAACTCAGCTTCAATAGAATCAGGTCGTTTTGCAACTCCACCTTTTCCTTTTCTTTCTCTTATTTTGTATAATATGTAAGCTCCAACCGCCAAAATAAAAGTTGAAATTGTTGCCACCAGTATTATTAATGATAAAATTGGAATTAGTTCCATTATATAACCTCATCTATTAAATATTTATTTTTTATTTGCAATTCCAGTTCGTTCTAAATGACCCCATTCCATGTCAAAACCAAGAAATTCTTCAACGGTAGCCATCGCTTTTGTAATATCTATTACCAATACAAATACCATTCTATAGACTAAAGCCCAAGGCACTAATCTAAATTCTTCTTTTTCAACGGCAATGCAATAAACGGCTGACATAAAGTCAAGAAGTGCAATGCTCACCCACCAATAAAAAATTAGACTTGACATGCCGTTCAATAAAGCGACCGCTATAAAGAACACATTAGCAAATATGTTCATTGCTGGCCAAATTAACGCTTCGTAAAGCATTCCCCAAAGGACAATTGTATTGTTAAAATTTAATGTTGGATTTAGCAAATGTTTTCTATGTTTTCTAATAGCTTGTAAAATTCCACGAGTCCAACGATATCTTTGTTTTAATAGCTGATGAAGTTTTACAGGAGCTTCAGTAAGTGCTTGTGCGTTTGGTTCGTAACTTACTTTCCAGCCCATTGCTAAAATTTTAAGTGTTAAATCGGCATCTTCGGCAAAAGTGTCGCTTGCATAAAACCCGACATCTTTAAGAGCTTCTTTTCTGAACATTCCAATTGGACCAGGAATAATGTTAACCATTTGAAGATGTCCTTGAGCCGAACGTGCCAAATTTAAGCCTTCAACATATTCTAGAGCTTGTAAATCGGTTAACCATTTATTTCTGTTTGCAATTTTAACATTTCCAGCAACAGCGCCAACATTTGGGTCTTCAAAATGACTTACTGCTGTTTTTAATGTATCAGGAGTTAATACTGAATCGCCATCCATACAAACTACAAATTCTGCTTCCGAATACTGAATTCCTGCATTAAGTGCTTTTGCCTTTCCGCCATTTGGTTTGTTGATTAATGAAACTTTTACTTTTGAAGTATTTCCGTCACGCATTCCAACAAGTGCTTCACCAACTTCTTTTGTATTATCTTTTGAACCATCGTTTACTATAATTAATTCGTAATTTGAATAATTTAGCTTTAATAGTGATTCGACAGATGCTTTTAAGTTAATTCCTTCATTATATGCAGGAATAATTATTGAAATAAAAGGTGCATAGTTTGAATGACTTTCAACCGTATATTTTGTTATATAAAAGTATGCAAAAAATAGAATTGCGAAATATCTAAAAAGTAGCACAAAGAGAAATATTACTAATGCCACAATAGAAGCATAAACCATTAATCCTTCCCAAGTTAGAACAGTTAACGGTAAAGTAAATAAAATAATACCAATGAGGATTAAAGATAATAAGCCAGAAATAATAATTGTGCGAAGTTTCTCCTTTTTTTCATTTCTTTTAGGAGGAGTAACTTCTCTGTTATCTAACTCAATTTTGTATGTGTAATTATTTTCAGTTGTCATTTCAATACATTTTTTTTTCTAAAAGAACAAAAATAATGCCAACTAAAAGGCTTATAATTGGCTTATTTTAAATGTTATTTATGTCATAAAATAGTTTTTTTTATTTATATATAAAATTTGACTCATAATGGTACATTTCTAATAGAAAAATAGCATTTATTATCGAAATAATCATTTAATTTTTGATTTAGCATTCATCAACGCATCAATTATTTTCATTGAAATTACTTCTCCACCATCACCTGTTAAATGGCAATAATCTTTAAAAGCTAAAGGAGGCGAAGCTTCTACCCAATTTACAATTGAATTATCTCCACCCATTGCTTCAAACATATTCCAAAAAGCAACTCCGCCTTTATTTGCAATATCTTCTTGTACTTTTACAAATTTCTCAATTTCTGGATGAGTAATAATTTTCTTGCCTTGCTTTTGACCTAAATCTCCAGGTGAAATCATTAATATTGATGATTCTGGAAAATATTTTTTGATTTTCTTAATCACATTAAGCATCATATTTTCGTACCATTTATATTTTACATTTCCAGAAGCAGCTATATTTACACCAAATTGCAGTATAATTAATTTATAATCTAAATTTTGAGTAAATCCTGGTAACAAATCTTCATCAAGATCTCGCATTGAAACACCGGAATTTCCTCTAAATGGGAAATTATCGACATAAATTCCATTACCGGATTCTAAAGAAACACCATAAAAATATGCTCCATTGGCTTCCTTAAATGTCATTTCAATTTTATTACTTTCCTTTCCGAAATTAACATCAGTTTTGTTCAAATTTTTACCACTTGATAAATTAACTGTTTTTGAACCATCGCCGTTTGACTTATAAACCATTTTTGAATTTGCATTGGCGTTTGAATAAAAAACTGACATTTCTGAAAAAGAATCGGTTGCAGGGGAAACATGATTTGTTTTAAAAGAAACCGAATTATTTGATGAAGCTTTGGCGACAGTTCCTGCAATTCCTATTGGATATTTATCTTTATTTTTAGTAAAAACAGAAGCCCAATCCCAATCGTTTGAAAATTCGTGAACAATTGTCTTGCGTGCAGCTAAATCATCATTACAAATTGAGACAAACCCAATTCCGTGGCCACCATATTTTTTTTGCAAATTTACTCTTAAATTATCCGAAATAATATCACCCCAAATTATTGAATCGCCATAATGGGCAATTCGAATTTTATCAGTTTTCGTTTTTTGAAGTGCATTAAAAAAGTATTTAAGTTGCTCAATATTTCCAGTAATTGGAACTTGTTTGCCTATTGAATCACCTGATTTAACAGGCGAAACCGCAAAACTATCCACGTTAAATAAAAGTAAAATATATAAAAGTATAACTATTGTTGATGTGTTGAATTTATTCATATTATAACCATATGTTTGTGAAAATAATTGTTAAAATTTCAAATTATTAAATTGCAATATAATAGTTTTTACCAGATACTCCAATAAGCAGAAAGATATACTGATACAAATTGGTAGCTGCTATTAAATCTATAGGAATTTCCATATGAGACTCTTCCATTTATTATAAGATTTTCCAAAGGCTTATAACTTGCATCGGCGTAAATGTTGCCAACTATAAAATCAATTGAAGGAGCATAACCAATTTCGCCACCAAAAATTAAATCCAAATTCTTAATTTCTTTATACTCATAATCCACCCAAATTGAATGAGTACTATATTCTTGAGGCGAATAATAAATAAGTGAACTGAAACCGAAATCGGAGAAGAAATATTCGTAACCCCAAAAAATATTCTCTTGAAATGCTTTGCCTAATCTAAATCTAAAATCGTTAGCAAGATTTCCGTCAGAAATGTTGAAATATTGATAAAACATCATAATTTTATATTTGTTTTTATAGCGATAATTTCCAGAAAAATAGTACACATAAGAATCGAGTCTATTATCAATTAAATAAGGTGAAAAAAGAACGAGCCGTGCATCAGTATCTTTATAACCTGCATTAAGAATTAGGTCATTAGAATACCAACGAGCTTCAATATTTCCAATGTTTTTGGATAACTCTCTATCAATATTTAGTTTTCCCAAACTTCCACCAATTGAAAAATTACTAAAAGGATGGAAATAGAGAAGTCCAGAAAATGCTGTTAAAGTTTGGCTATTTGTGAGCGAAAATATATCTGTTCGTTGCCAGCTTGCGCCAATTGTAAAATACATAAAAAGACCAACTTCGGCTCTAAGTCCATATTGATAATAAGTTAACTCTTGATTATCATCATAAAAAGTAAAACTTGGAATAAAACTAATATTTTGAGGAATCATATATTGGAAAGCCGAATTTAATCCCGCAGAAATTCCATATAACGGCAACATATCTTTTCTTTGTCTAATATAATTTTCTTTTGTAGAATCTTCGGCAATATCAAGAAGTTCGTCATAAAGGTCATCCGCATTTCCGTATTCTTTATTCATTAAATAAGATTCAGCCAATCCCATTTTATAGTCATAGTTTTGAGGAGCATTTTTAGATAATTCCAAAAACTGATTTAAAGAGTTCAACGAATCGCCTTTCCACAAATATGCACTTGCTCTATCAAAAGCTATATTTTCTTCATATTCTTCATCCAAAAGCATATTATATGTTTCAATTGCTTTATCATAATTTTCGGAAGCCAAGTTTATTTGAGCATATTCTTTATAAACTTGACGTGATGGTTCTGGATCCATTTCAAAATATTCGTCAAATAATGTTAAGGCTGCATTATAATCATTAGCTTTCACTAATTCGCCAATTTCGGCTCTTTTTTCTAATCTTTTTCTATCAGGTTCTAGTGCAATTTGTGCGTTATAAAAACTCTCAACGCTTGAAACTTCATTATTTTCTGGATAATATTCTTTAACCTTATCAATATAATTTTTCGATTCTGGATAATCTCTTTTCCAAGCATAAATTGTAGCCAATCCCAACAATCCTTCAAGACTTTTAGGTTTTTCGATTAGAATTTCCTTAAAATTTGCTTCTGCAGTTTCAAACTCTGTATCGTCAACAGTCCAAACAATTAATTGCGAAATAAACAATTTATACTCATTGTTATCAGGATATTCTTCCAAAAGTTGAGTAACTTGTTCTCTTGCATCATCCCACTGATAGTTCCAAGCATAATATTTTGCTAATTGAAATTTTAAGTTTTTAGTTTCACTAAGTGGTTTATCTTTGATATAATCTTCAAGTAATTTAACTGAACTATCATAATCAAAATCATTTCCGTAATAATTAGCAGCTTTTTCAACTATTTTATCCGAACTATTTCCATTTTCAATCAATTCGTTTAAAACAGTGGCTGCTTCGTTATATTTTCCAGAATACGCAAGAATATCAGCGTAATATTCTTTCATTTCAATATCATCTGGTTGCAAACTAAGATAATCTTGCATTATTTCATCAGCTTCATCAAAGTTTTTTAATCTAACGTAATAATCAGCAACATTTTTAACTGTAATTCTATCATTTGGATTTTGCTTTAAATTTGCCAAACTTTCTTCGAGAAGTGACGAGTATTTTTGCTCCATAAGTGGAGTTAATCTTTCATCAAGTAATTTATATTCTGCACTATTTTCGTGATCTGGTTTAAGAATGTTCAACTGTTCGCGTGCTTCTTCAATTCTATTTGCATCAATTAGCAAACTGACCAATTCAAATCGCGTTTCAAATTTAGAAGGATTTTTGTTAAGTTTTGCATAATTTGCATCAATTGGATATTCTCTTTCGTATGCTCTTGGTTCATTTTTTACCATATAACCTTTTTCGGTTGCAATATCTAAACCATCTTGAGCTTCTTTAAAAAATGGTTTGAAGCTTAGCGAACTTCTAAAAGCTCTTGCGGCATTATCTCTATTTCCAAGCCAAAGAGTAAAATAACCATATCTACTCCAAAGACGCCAATCATCAGGATATCTATCAACCCATTTCTTTAGAACTCTTTCCCCTTTTTTGATTGAACCAGTTTTTGCCAAAATAATTGAATATCTAATAATTTCATCTGGCGAAGCATTATCATCCAAAGCGAGATATTTGTCATACCACAATTCAGCTAATTTCCATTCTTCCAACCATCTATACGATTTTCCTATTTCTAAATAATCGAAAGCGGAATTTGGGTCAATTGCAATTTCTCTTTTATGTCCTTCAATTTTTTTGTATAAAATTGGATACCAAATTGATATAACTCTACTTAAATTGGCTCTATATTCGCTATTATTTGGTGTAAGATTAATTGCTCGTCTTAAATCTAAAACTGCATATTCATAAACTTGTCGTTTTTCGTAGGAAAGTGCACGTAAATTATAACCTTCGGCTATTTGAGGATTAGCAGTGATATATTTATTGAACAAATCAATAGCTTCACCGTATTTTCCATTTGTCATGTGGATTATCCCTTGTCGTTTTAAAGCTTCAAAACTATTTTTTTGAGCTTTAATAGGAATACAAATCAACAACATGAAAAATAATATTTTTAGATTGAGTTTCATTTTTGAACAAATTGGTTGAATGAGACATATTTTAATCTACTATCATTACTTGTAACTGGAGTTAATAGAGCTTCGGCATTTGTAACTGAATCGTCTAGTTCTAACTCCGTTCCAAAAATAAATTTAGAAATAGCTTCCAAATATTTGGGGTCGCTACTTGGTAAATGGCTTTTAATAGTTCCAAAAATTTCTCGTTTATGCTCTTCTGTACTTCTGATTAATAAAAGCATAATATTATTATCAACAACACAAAACTTGTCTCTTTTGTTAATTGATAATCCAATTGAATTTTTAAGTTGATTTATTGATAATAAACCTTGAATATTAGCTGTCTGGTCAAGTCTGAACGCAATAAAGTTAAATTTTTGTCCAGTGCTATGGAAAAGTGCAATTTGATTGTTTAGAATAAGTTGAAAATCGTTATAACTATAAAGATTTGAAAGTTGAATATCTTTTTCTTCGGAAGATACGCTAAAAGAAATTTCATTTTGTTCAATAGCATTAGATTCAATATTTTTTTCAACATTTGTACTATTGTTTTCCTTTTTTTCCGCTTGAGAAACTAAAACTCCTATTTTAGGCTCAATCCAGAATTCCGATTCAAATTCACCTTCGGTATGACCAACATTTGGAGTGATTTTTACAATTCCTCCATGATATTTGCCCTGAATTTTTTCACCAATTTTGTGTAAACTAATATAACCAGTTACATTATCTTTTAATATATTTATAATTGTGTCAGTTTTTGGAGTTGCTGGCTCACCAACAACAAACATACTTGTAATATTTTTTTCTTCAATTGTTTCAAGAAGATGAGCAAAAACATCATCTAATAAATCTAAATTTTTAAATCCGATATATGGCGTTAATTCGTCAAAAACTAATCTTGTTGGTTTATATTGACTAACTACGGTAATAATATCGTTCAAATATTCAATTAAAAAATCGTCAGAATTATAACTATCGTAAATATCGTTTGGAGGCGTAACTCTTACAACAATAACTTTATTTCTATTCATATATTTTTGTAAATCGATATTTAACGATGCAGAATGAATCATTAAATCACGAGGTCGCATTGTTGTAAAATAAACACAAGTTTCATTTTCAACAGCTGCTTCCAATGCAAATTGAAGACTAATGAGAGTTCTTCCTGATTTGCGAGGACCAACAACTAAATAGCTACCTCCTTTGTAAACTCCTCCCCATTTTTGGTCAATCAGCGAAAATCCCGACTTAATTAAATTAATTCCGATATTCATGGTTTTTTAAATCCTCAGATACATATTAGTTGCTTACACTTTTCAAATATTATGCCGTAAAAATAGTCTATTTTTAGCTTAAAATGAATAAATTATAAAAATAATATGTTTCATTTTGAGATTATTATAAAAATATTCATCTAATTGATATAATATCCAAATAAAAATATTGCCATAGCATTGCTTAAAATTGTGGGTTCGTTACTAACATAATCCATTCTGTCGTCTCTATAATATGCAGATTCAGTCTGAAATCGCATTAAATTATCTTTTCGAGAAAATGGTATTTTGTAGATATCAATCGAACTTTTGGAAACAGGCCCAGCAGCAAAACCTCCTGGAAGTGTAATTTTGTTTATATAACTGATTTGATGATGCAAATTTTTAGAATAATTATAACCAATATTTGAAATAAAACTAATTCCCCATTGATTTTTGCCCAAAAGATAATCCCTAACAAATATTTTAATTGAATCAAACTCATTGCTTTTTGTAACTTCAGAATAAAGAATTGCTTGAATTGCAGTTCCAATCTGTGTTAAATTTGAACCCCAACCAAGTGCAACAGTTTCACCAAATAGATTTGAATTTCTTGTTTTGTTAAATGCATTTAAGCTTAGTTTAATTATTTCGGCAAAGCGTCTATCATATTTGGCAAGTCGATAATGAGCAAAAGTTGAAATATTTCCATAACTCCACCAATATTCAGCTCCAGCTAAATTTCCATATTTTTTTGCATCACTTAAAAATACTCTGTTGTTTGTTGATAAATAGAGTTCAATTGCTGCGAGTGAAAGTTTGCCTTCAAATTTGTTATCAAGATATTGACCGCTTCCTGAGCTATCTATATCTTGAACAGAATCTTTCAAATTATAATATTTTTCGGCTGAAATTAAACATTGATTTGCAAAATCGTAGTTTTTGAATTTTTCTTTCCAAATTCGGCTTGCTAAAGCCATTGTTGCAGAATAAATTCCAATTGTGTTTTTCCCAATTCCAACATAACCTGGTCTATTAAACCCAAGTGAATCATTTTCGGGTAATCGCCAACCAACATCGTGATCTTGTAAATTTTGTACTTGAGTTATAAAGCGATTATCATCCGTTTGTGTTCTTAAAAGCCAATCAATTCCAACTTTTGCCTCTTCCAAAATGTCAGGAACATCATTTTTGTTGTAATCAAATCCAAATTTTTCTTTGTTAAAATCATAAGCAAACAGCAAAGTATAAGTTGTTAAAGCGGTTGTACTTAAAAATTTTACATAATCGCCGGCATCGTGCCAACCGCCAGTTACATCAACGGTTTTATTTAGTGTTTTATCGCCATCAATTATGCTTGTTGCATCGGCAATGTGACAAACTTCATGTCCAACTGGGTTAGTATAACCACATCTTTGAATAGGAAAAAAACGCATCAATTCTTTAACAATTGGCGAATAAATTGCATTCCCAATCTCAAATTCAAACGATTTATACGATTTTATGTGGATTTTAAATTTTCCCACCTTATCCAATTTTGAAAAAAAGAACTTATAGGAATATTTAAAACTTCCAAACTTCCCTTCACTTTCGCCAATTACTCCTTCGTATTCAAAAGTGTTATCGAACGTATTATATATTTTAAAATTGGAGTCCTTTAGTTGAATGTTGGAAAGAATAACTCCAGTTTTAATATCATTTGGCAAAAATCCTACTTGAGATATTCTAATAAATATTTCACTTTTTCCAATTAAATTTGAAGTGATTAGCAACAATATATATAATAGATGTTTCATCGATTTCCATTTTTTTGAAATTAAAGATATAAAGAAAAGATTAAAGTAAAAAGTTAGAAATAATTTTACCCAAATTTTTACATATTCATTTAGTAAAACTTTTTGTAGGTTTGAGCTGGCAGAATATTTCACTCAACTATTTTCTTTAAACGAAAACATTTTTTTGAGGTAACTTATGAAAATTAAATACGTTATGTTATTCCTAACTGGAATATTTTTAATCTATTTACACACCGGCTGTGATAGTTTGCCAACTCCACCAACCTGTGTTGATACTTCAAATGTAATTGCCGATAAGCCAAATATTTACATTTATCCAATTTCAAGTACAAATTTATCTGTTAATATTCAATTTCCAGTTGGTGGAAATATTATTGAGTCAATTCCAGAATATGGAAATGGATGGAATGTTTCTGTTGAACCAAACGGATTGATAAATAATGAGTTTGGATATTTATTTTATGAATGCAGCATTCCAAATTTATTCCAAAAAGAAAACGGTTGGATAATTAAACGCGAAGATTTACTCGCTTTTTTCGATGATAATTTGTCAGTAAGTGGATTTAATACCACCGAAAAAAAAGATTTTATCGATTATTGGATTCCTAAATTAACCGATTCTAATTATTATGAAATTTATCCTCAATATAATTATGATATTGAAAAGACGATTGTTCTAAATTTCTCTCAAATTCCAGATAATATTTTCCGCCTATTTTACGTAATAAAAGGTCGCGAAAATAACAATTTGAAATTAACAGAACCAAAAATTGAAACTGGAAAACGAGAAGGTTTTTACGTTATGGAATGGGGTGTTATTTATAGATTTTTATAAAGATTTGAACAAAATTTTTTGTAGGATTGAGTTGACAGAATATTCCACTTAACAAATTTTTAAAACGAAAACAAATATTTTCACATTTTTTTTGAGGTAACTTATGAAAATTAAATATGTTATGTTATTCCTAACTGGAATATTTTTAATCTATTTACACACGGGTTGTGATAGTTTACCAACTCCACCATCTTGTGTTGATACTTCAGATGTAATTGCCTATAAACCAAATATTTACATTTATCCAACTTCAAGTACAAGTTTAGCAGTAAATATTAAGTTTCCAGTTGGTGGAAATATTATTGAGTCAATTCCAGAATATGGAAATGGATGGAATGTTTCTGTTGATCCAAATGGAACGATAAATAATGAGTTTGGATATTTATTTTATGAATGCAGCATTCCAAATTTATTTCAAAAGGAAAAAGGTTGGATAATTAAACGCGAAGATTTACTCACTTTTTTTGATATTAATTTATCATTAAGTGGATTTAATGCCATCGAAAAAAAGGATTTTATCGATTATTGGATTCCTAAATTAACCGATTCTAATTATTATGAAATTTATCCACAATATAATTCTAATATCGAAAAGACGATTGTTCTAAATTTTTCTCAAAATCCAGATAATATTTTCCGCTTATTTTACGTAATAAAAGGTCGCGAAAATAACAATTTGAAATTAACAGAACCTAAAATTGAAACTGGAAAACGAGAAGGTTTTTACGTTATGGAATGGGGTGTTATTTTATAATATTTTTTAAGGATACGAAGAAAAAAGCATACCCAAAATATTTGAGTATGCTTTTTTTATATTAATACGGTCTAACAGATGTAATTCCAATACCTGGAGATTCGTTAAGAACAACTTTTCCATCAATGATTAAAATTCCATCAAACGGATCGTTACTAATTAATAAATTTCCATCAATATCCGCCCAAGTTGCTTCTGGAGCAAGTTGAGAAATTGCAGAAATTGCACACGAAGTTTCCGTCATACAACCTAGCATTACTTGCAAATTGAGCGATTTTGCAAGATCTACCATTTTGTGAGCTTCTCTCAATCCAGTACATTTCATCAATTTTATGTTAATTCCCGAATAAATTCCATGAGCCTTTAAAACATCTGGAATTCTTTGAACCGATTCATCACCAAACGTTGGAAGTGGAGATTTTTCTGTTAACCATGCGTTATCATCCAATTGGGTTTTTGGCATTGGTTGTTCAACCATTTTTACACCTTTTTCATTTAACCAATAAATCATATCAAGTGCAAAATGCTTGTCTGTCCAACCTTGATTTACGTCAACAACAAGTGGTTTATCAGTTACAGAACGGATAGTTTCAATCATTTCTTTGTCCGTTTCGCGACCGAGTTTTACTTTTAAAATATTATAAGCAGCTGCTTCTTTAACTTTTTGTTTAACAACTTCTGGAGTATCAATACCAATTGTAAATGAAGTATTTGGAGTTTTTGCTTTATCATATCCCCAAACTTTATACCAAGGTTGTCCAATTAATTTTCCAACCAAATCATGAAGTGCAATATCAACGGCAGCTTTTGCTGCTGGATTTTTCTCTTCAATTCCATCAACATAATCAAGAATTTCTTCCATTTTAAATGGGTCGTTGAATTGCGATAAATCCACTTTTGATAAAAATTTTGTTGCAGTTTCGTGAGATTCGCCCAAATATGGTGGCATTGAAGCTTCACCATATCCAATTACTCCATCATATTCAATTTGAGTTAGCATAACTGGAGTTGTTGAACGCGAACTTGTAGCAATTGTAAAAACGTGCTTTAGCTCTAAAGTGTAAGGTTTGAATGTAAATTTCATTTTTTTATTATCACCTATAATATTAATATTCTTTCCAAAAGTGTTAGTAAATAAACCTGGAGTTAAAATTGCACCACTTATTAAACCAGTAGTTCTAATAAAATTTCGTCTATTTTGTTTCATTTTAATTCCCCGTTGTAAAATTTGTTGTCTTTAACTAATTCAATTCCATTTTTACTAATTGAATCAATTATATTTCTCGATTCTGCAAAATTTTTGAGTCTGTATTCACTAAAATTGTCCACATTTCTATCAAAACTATTATATTTAACTTTTCCAGCCTCGTGTATAAATTCCAAATTATCAATATAAATTCCAACGTGAGTAATTCTTGTTTTTAATCCATCTTTCGTTTTTACTCCAAAAAACAACAAATCACCTTTTTTAACTTCATCAAAATTGCTTTCGGTGTTAATTTTAATTCCATTTTTTACTTGTTGAGAAGCATCTCTTGCAAGAAGAACTCCATTTAGGAAATAAACTGTTTTTGTAAATCCGCTACAATCCAATCCTTTAGCCGAAGTTCCGCCCCATAAATAAGGATTTCCGATAAAAAGTTTAGCAGTTTCAATTATATTTTCTCTTGTTGGAAATGCTTCGGCAAGCCATTTTTGATAATTTTCGCTTTCTGATTTAAATACAAATGCTTCTCTTCCATCAGGATATTTTACTTTTGTAAATTCGCCTTCCTCACCAATTTTTACAAGAATATTACCAATAACTAAATCCGAAACTCTTTCCGATTTTTCATTTTCTTTGGAATATGAAAATCCATATTCTTTTGAATAAATTATCTTATCAGCTTTAAACCAAGCGTCGTATTCATCTTTTGAGATTGTTTTAATTGCATCTTCATCTACCCAAGCAATATATTTATCTGGAGTTTGGATAAGATAAAATCCATCATATTCTTTAAAAACACGAACTGGAGTTCCTAAAAGTGCTTGAGTAACCATTTCGGCAGAATGCATTGGCTCGCCACGAAGATTTGCAACAGAAACATCAATTAATCCTAAAGTTTTATTTCCCAATTCACTTTCAGGTAAAACCATAATATTATCCGAGACAACAATGTTTTCAACTTCCAATCTTTTTAATAGTTCAATTTTAGCATCCAATTCAGTTGTTTCACCAACTAATTGGATTAAATTTTCACCTTGCTTAATTTCGATATTAAAAATTGCAACTCTTTTATCGGGAGCAAATTTTTCCTTTATCTCAGATATAGAATTTTGTAAAATTTCCATTTTTTTATCCTGTGCATTTATTTGGATAGTTATAAACATAAGTACAAAAAGAATTATTTTTTTCATATAGCTTCCAATTATTGAATGTTCTTATTCTAAAAATAATAATTTTAATAATCTATTCAAAGGTTATTATCACGTTACAAATAACCCAAATCAATTTTTGGGCAAAAAAAAAGCGATTAGAATTCTAATCGCTTTCCAAATTTATATATTTATTAACCTAAATAGACTTTTAGGTTTTTACTTCTCGAAGAATGTCTTAATCTACCAAGTGCTTTTTCTTTAATTTGTCGCACTCTTTCTCGAGTTAAGTTTAACATTTCGCCAATTTCTTCCAAAGTTGCTGAATATTCGCTGTTAATTCCAAAATACAAACGAATTACTTCTGCTTCCCTTTCAGTTAACGTACCAAGTGAACTTTCTATATCATTTTTCAACGAATTTGTCATTAAATCGTAATCAGGTTCAGGTTGTTCATTGTTTGAAATTACATCAAGCAAACTGCTTTTGTCATTGTCACTTTGCGAAAAAGGAGCATCAACAGAAACGTGACGACCAGAAACCTTTAAAGCATAAGCAACGTCATTAACATCCATTTCCAATTCTTTTGCAATTTCTTCGGTTGAAGGTGCTCTTTCAAATTCTTGCTCAAGAACAGAAGCAATTTTTGAAATTTTTGTCAATGCACCAACTCGATTAAGTGGCAAACGAACCATTCTAGACTGATCTGCAATTGCTTGCATAATTGATTGTTTAATCCACCAAACAGCATAAGAGATAAATTTGAATCCACGTGTTTCATCAAACTTTTTAGCAGCTTTAATTAAACCTATATTTCCTTCGTTTATTAAATCACTTAATGGCAAACCTTTATTTTGGAATTGTTTAGCAACACTAACAACAAATCTTAAATTTGCTTTTGTAAGTGTTTCTAACGCCTTCTGATCTCCGTTTCTAATTTTTATTGCTAATTCAATTTCTTCATCAGCATTAATTAAATCAACTTTACCAATTTCTTGAAGATATCTATCCAGACTTTGGCTTTCGCGGTTTGTAAATTGCTTTGTTATTTTCAAAATTTCACTCCCACAAAGTAAATAAAAAATTGTAGCGCCAATACAAATATTTTTAGACTAACATACCGTTTAAAAATATAAAAAACTGACCAAATCTGGTCAGTTTAAAACAGCTAATATCTAACTTACAAATATATGGAAATTAAGCAGTTTTATCAACAGAAAACAATACACTTTCGATTGCTTCTTTTAGTTGTGGCTTTGGTAAAGCACCTTGAGCCATTTGTGGTTTTCCATCTTTTGGTATAAATAAAAGTGATGGAATAGATCTAATTCCAAATATTCCTGCCAATTCTTGCTCAGCTTCAGTATCAATTTTATATATTTTTAATTTTCCATCATATTCAACACTTAATTCTTCCAAAATTGGAGCTACCATTTTACATGGTTGACACCAATCAGCATAAAAATCTATTAAAGCTGGAACATCGCCTTGATAATCCCAATCTTTTTTGTTTTCATAATCAAATATTTTTGTTAAAAATTCTGCTTTTGTTAACATGTGAGTCATTTTCTGTCCTTTAAATTAAATTGTAAATTGTTTAGCAATAAGATGTTTTTCAATATAAAAGGATTCAAACGATTTTGTTCAAGATTTATTTCTTTTCCAATGTAGTAATTTCTGTTTCCAACAAGCGAGATTAACGAGATATTTGGTGCTATCTAAAATAAAAAAGCCTCAAAACCGCTTATTTTCGCAATTTTGAGGCTTAAATCTATCTGTGACCCCTACGGGACTTGAACCCGTACTCTTCGCCTTGAAAGGGCGGTGTGTTAACCAATTACACCAAGGGGCCTAATTTTTTGGGTGAGAGATGGGACTTGAACCCACGGCCTCCTGGGCCACAACCAGGCGCTCTAACCAACTGAGCTACACCCACCATCTAACTTTGTACGCCAGAGTGGACTCGAACCACTAACCTACAGCTTAGAAGGCTGTTGCTCTATCCGATTGAGCTACTGGCGCAACAAACCAAAAGCAAAATCCAAACTATTTGTCGGGGCGGCAGGATTCGAACCTGCGACCTCCTGCTCCCAAAGCAGGCGCGCTGACCGGACTACGCTACGCCCCGATATACAATTATCTCACGGTTTCAATCAAAATTTATTTAGAACATTTTCAATAATTAAGATTTCTAAAATAATCTTTTTTTTTTATAATGTCAATAATTATGATTATTTTGGTTTTACTATTTCAATTAATTTTTATTTGTTATTAATTTATAAGGTTATAGTAATGTCTTTTCCATTATTTATTGTCAATAAGTACTTACGCTCACAAAATTATTCGTTTTTGCTCTCTTTTGTGTCTATTATTACAATTTCTGGAATTGCTCTTGGTGTAATGGTTGTTACTATTGCTCTTTCCATTCTTGATGGATTTGATTCAATTATTAGTGAAAAAATTGTAAATTTTAATTCGCACATTGTTATTTCGGCTTATGGCGATAAAAATTTGGACGAAAATAGTGACATAGAAACCACAATTTTGAACTCAAATAATAGTGTTTTTTCTGTTTCTAAATTTATTTCTAAAAATTCCATAATAAAGTCAAAAAGTGTATCCGATGGAGTTATTGTTTTTGGAATTGACCCAATGAATAATAATTTGGAGATTCAAAAAACAATTATTGAAGGCAATTATTTTAGTTCCAAAGGTAATTTAAATGAAATTCTTATTGGACAGAAACTTGCCGAAAAGTTGCAAGTTAAAGTTGGCGACAAATTAACACTTTTTACCTTGCTTGACGATAAACTTCCCTCTTTTGAAAATCCACCAGTTATTTCGCAATTTTCTGTTGTTGGAATTTATGAGAGTGGAATGCCAGAATATGACGACTTAAAAGCATACATTTCTATTTCAAAAGCAAAAAAAATATTTAGTATGAATTCTCAAATATCTGGTTATAATATTCGCTTAAAAAATTTGGCAAATATTGATAATATTGCTGAAAATTTAAGAGAATTACTCCGTTATCCATATTTCACAAGAACTATTTTTGAGCAACATCAGTACATTTTTACGTGGATTGAATTGCAAAAAAAGCCAATTCCAATCATTTTAGGACTTATTGTGCTTGTTGCTGTTTTTAATATTGTTGGAACAGTTTTAATGAATATTCTTGAACGAACTTCTCAAATTGGAATTCTGAAATCAATTGGAGCAAGTGGCAAGCAAATTCAAAAAATATTTTTAATTCAGGGCATTTACCTTGGAATTATTGGAATAACGCTTGGAATGCTCTTTGCCTTTTTGCTTAGCGAATTACAATTGCAATTTAATATTATTTCGCTTCCAGAATCAGTTTACTTTCTAAATTCGGCTCCAATTGAAATAAATTGGGTAAATTATATTGTTGTATCTGTAATTGCATTACTTTTAACCGTGCTTTCATCGTTAATTCCAAGCGTAATTGCTTCCAAAATTGAACCGATTAAAGCTATAAAATTTGATTAATATGTTTGAATTTTTTATTGCAAAAAAATATTTGAGAACTAAAAATAAATTGAATTTCATTTCAATTATTTCCATTTTGTCGGTTTTGGGAATTACAATTGGAGTTGCAGCATTAATAATTGTAATTTCGGTTTTTAATGGTTTTGGTGATTTGGCAAAAAAAATGCTAATTGAGTCTCAACCGCACATGAAAATTATTAGCAATTCCGACAAATCGTATTCAAAAATAGAAAATATTGAAAAAGTACTTAAATCCAACAAAAATATTTCTGCATTTTCGCCTTATTTGCAAGGAAAAATTGTTCTCACAAACCAAAAGCAATATCAAATTTTGGATATAAAAGGTTTACAAAGAGGAAATAATGACAGCCTTTGGGGAATTGAAAACAACATAACTAGTGGTAATTTGGATTTTAGTACTAATTCCAAAACTCCAGAAATTCTAATCAGCAAAACGACTGCGTTTAAACTTTCTGTTAGAATTGGAGATACGCTTACAGCTACTTCGTTAAAAAGTATTGAAAATATGATTACTAATTTTTTAGTAATTCCAAATACACAAATTTTTGTTGTTAGTGGAATTTTCAAATCAAATAACAAAAGTAATGACGATTTTTTTGCATACACCAATTTAAATGCCTCAAAAAAGTTGCTTGGCACCTCAAATTTATCTGGGTTTGAAATTAAATTGCAAAACTACGAATCTGCTGAAATGGTAAAATCCGAAATTGAATCCCAAATAAATGCTGAACTATTTAGCATTCAAACTTGGTATGATATGAACAAAGAATTTTATAACGTTCTTCAGCTTGAAAGATGGGGTGCATTTATTCTTTTATTGCTAATTATTTCTGTTGCTACTTTTAATATACTTGGTTCACTAACAATGTCAGTAATTGAAAAACGGCGAGATATTGGCATTTTGCGTTCGATGGGAGCTTCCAAAAATTCCATTCTAAAAATATTTATGTTTGAGGGAATTTTAATTGGAATTATTGGCACAGTTTCTGGATTTATAATTGGAATTTTAGTCTGTTATTTGCAAATTGAATTCAAATTATATCCTTTAGACCCAATGAAATATATAATTGATTCAATTCCAATAAAATTGCAAACAAGCGATTTGATAATTATTCCAATTGTTTCAATGCTACTATCATTTCTTGCTGCCTTATACCCAGCAAAAAGAGCCGTAAAATTAAACGTAATTGACACAATTAAATATGAATAGAAATTTAAATAAGATTTAACGAGATAAAATATGGGAATTGTAATTGAATGCCAAAATATTCACAAATCATTTCAAAAACGAAACAATGACCGTTTGGAAATTCTAAAAGGTATTTCACTTTCAATTGATGAAGGTAAAATTAACGTAATTGTTGGAAAATCTGGCGCTGGGAAAAGTACTCTTTTGCATATTCTTGCTGGTTTGGACAAACCAGATAACGGCGTTGTTAATTTTGATGGCATTGATATTCACAAATTAAATGACGAAAATATTTCAAAATTTAGGAATAATAATTTGGGATTTGTTTTCCAATTTCATCATTTGTTACCAGAATTTACCGCGAGCGAAAATATTTCAATTCCACAATTAATTGCGGGAATTAGCAAATCAAAAGCTGAAAAACGCAGTTTGGAATTGCTAGAAATTGTCGGACTTTCCGATAGAAGTGAGCACAGACCGTCGGAATTATCTGGTGGCGAGCAACAACGCGTTGCAATGGCGCGAGCTTTGGCGAATAATCCAAAAATTATCTTTGCGGATGAACCAACTGGAAATCTTGACACTGCAAATAGCACAATAATTCACGATTTAATAAAAAAATTACGCGATGATTTTAAGCTAACATTTTTAATAGTAACACATAATAAAGATTTAATGAATATTGGTGATAGAATTATTGAAATGAGAGATGGAGTAATTTTTGAGGAATAGTGGACGCAATATCTGCGTCCACTAAATAAAATTAAAAACTTAAAGGCATTTCAAACGAAACTCTTGGTTCTATTCTTTTTTGTGGTTCGTAGCCAAGAATTGCTTCATCAGCACCACGAATTGGTTGGAAAGTCCACAAATAAACCATTGATACTGTCATAAAAGGATATGGTTTATAACCCGCTTCAACAAACAAACGAGATCTATTATCTAAAGTGAACATTTCAGATTCTGTTACAATTTGAGTTTTAGCATATCCAGCTCGCACAACCATTGGAGTTCCCATTGGGTCAACTTCTGCATTTAGATTTAACAAACCATTTTTATTATCGCCATCCAAACGTTGATAGCTTCCAGAAACTCTAAAAAGACTCATTACATCAAGCATTAATCCGCCAAACCATCCATTTTGACCACTTAAATCGGTTCCAGCTAGAAGTAGAGCCTTACTATTTACTGTATTATCTTCGGCGTTGTAATTAAATCTGTCAATTTCATAAAGAGCATCAAAATATGCTGGCATATATTGAGCACCATTTATTGTTCTTTCCAACTTTACTTTTAACGAAACTCCAGTAAAATCAAAATTGAACAAAGCACCAATAGCTTGACCTGAACCGAAATCAATTATTTTTGTGTGAGCAAAATACAATTCCATGCTTGTTACGCTTGTTTGAAATATTGGAAGTCCAATATCAGCAGAAATAATTTGAATATTTTCAGCATCAACGATTGGAACAAAATCATTAGTTACAACATCATAGTATCCTGCCAAATAACCAGCTTTTTTGTCAACATCGGTTGTAAATGTAGCTCCAACTTCTAAATTACCAATTATTGGAATATCTCCGGCAGAAGTAAATTTTAATGGACGAACATAACCACGCGCACCTAAAACACCTGCATCTGCAAGATTTGCATAAACTGCTTCAACTCCCCAAAATTCCATATCAAAGCCAACTTCAAGACCAATTGTGCGTGCATCAAACGAAGGACTGTTGTTATACAAATACATTATGTTTCCATATCCTAAAGTTGAATTATCCAAAGCCCCAACGCGGATATATAATGGATCGTTTTTGTGTCCCCAACGTAAATATCTGATAATAGCTAAATAATCAGATGTGGAATTAAAGTTTTCTGTTCTGATTCCACCAGAGTTAAATTCGAGGTTTAAATCCAATCCAGCACCAAATTGTCCAAAAGAAACTTCTGGACGAAAGCGGAAAGTATAATTTGGTTGCCCATCAATCCAACTCATTCCTAAACCACCTTCTACAACTCCTTCATTTGGGTTAAGCACGTTATCAAACTGTGCTTGTGCTTGAAGAGTGAATAAAAGCATTAAAAATACTAACATTTTTTTCATCGTTACCTCACTTCACGAATAACATTTTTTTTGAAATTGATTTATTTTGTACATCTAATTTATAAATATAAGTACCCGAAGACAAATTGTCAGGTTTGAATTTTATTGAATGTGTGCCCGCTGTCACTATTTTGCTAAATATTGTTTCTAATTCCCTTCCAATTATGTCATATAATTTGATTGTAACATAACTTGTATTATTAACCGAAAACGAAATATTTGTTTCGGGATTGAAAGGATTTGGATAGTTTTGAGCTAAAAACAATTCGTTTGGAATTTCACTTTTTGAATCCAAATTTTGGTTAACTGAAGTAATATAATCCACATATACTTTAACAGTATCTTCCGTTAGCTCAGTATTTCCATCAAAATCAATTTGACGGAGCAAATAAAAGTAGTTTCCATTTTCAGTAATTGTTGTATCAACAAACAGATAATCTTTTGGAGAGTAACTATTTCCATAACCTTGAGCAAAACCAATATTTTCCCAAATTAAGGATGAATCAGCTCGTAAAATATCGTATCCGTAGTTATTTACTTCAGTAGCAGTTCCCCAACGTAATTCAACTGTTGTGTCAACTACATCGCCGACAAAATAAACAAGTTCAACTGGCAAAGTTCCTTCTGGCTTTTCTTCACTTTGAGCAAAAGAGACAGAAGATAATATATTAATTAGAATTAAAACTAAAATTTTATGTTTCATATTTTAAAGTCGCCTTTTAATAATGATAATTATAAACGGTTAATATCAGTTAGTAATTTAATAATTAAAAACTATTTAACCACCGCTATTTTTTGAGTATAATGTTCAACTTTATCATTCTCTCTTAAAATAAGTTTATAAAGATAAATTCCATTTGAGATTTTATCACCATCTTCGTCGGTTAAATCCCAATAGATTTTATTAATATCTGTTTTCAAATCGTAATTTTTTAATGGAATTACTTTAATTAATCTTCCAGCAATTGTATAAATCTTAATTTCTAGTGATTCTGGCACTTTTGCAAGACGAAAAGTAAAATGGGTTACATCACTTGCTGGATTTGGATAATTAAAAATATCCACAGCTTTCAATTCATTTGAAACAGTAAAAAGTTTATCTATCCCAAAATCGCTGCTCAACGAAAAACTATTTCCAGTAACTTTAAGATAATGGTTACCATCAGATAATTTCGGTTCGTACGAATAAGAAGCTGTTTTGTTAATTGTATCATAATCAACATTCATATTTGATACATAAACTTTTTTATTATCTAAAGTGAAATTAATTGCGGTTGTATCCTCAATTGGAAAATTATCAGCATAATTAAGCTCGAAGAGAATAACTGGTTTGTTTGATACAAAATCGCCATCCATTATTTCATAACCATCAAATTTTACATTTATTTCGTTAATATTAACATTTGTGGAAGTATCTTTTTTAACATAAAATGGAATTTGATAAAAATTATTATCCTTAAAAAACTCCGTAATTTTGTTATTTTCATCAACAGTAATCAAATATGCCATATTTCCAAACTCATATGAATTGAGTATTTCAAAGTCAAACTCAAATTTCACTTTACTTGATGAATCAACAGAAGTAACAAACTCGTTCAAAACCATTTTGGAATTATCTGGTTTTTGCAATTCAATTTTAACAGAAACCGAATCGGCTTTTGTTTCTCCAACATTGTAAATTGAGAATTTTAACTTGTTTTTTTCGCCTTGGTAAATTGAATCTTTTTCAACAGAAACAACTTGATAATTCATTGCCAATTCTGCAACGTCTTTATAATCAACTCCAAGTGATTTAAGAACTGGTGATTGTTTATCGTCACTTGCATTAAAATCGGCAAGTATTTTAATTTTTGGATACACATCAGAATTAATATGACTCAAATCGGCAACAGAATCAACCAACGCAAGCTGAGTTAATGTATCGAGCGAGCCGTCATATTTAATTCCAATTGGAGTATAGTTAATAATTGAATTTGAAGGCGCTTCTTGACTCACAACCAGTTTATCCCACTTTCCGGTTGGTCCAATCTCAGAAGTTAACATACTTCCCTTTTCGGAAAGAAATGAAATTGTTGTATCAATTGAAACAGGACCAGCACCAGATTTCGAATAAGCTTCAGGCATTGTACCAGGAATTGCTCCTTTTTTACCAATAAATGCCCAAGAAGCTCTAAAATCAACTTTATCAATTAGAACACTTCCCAAAGATTTTATTTTCGCTATTAAATCAGTATTTCTTGGAGTTCCTTCATCTGAAATTGCTATTGCCACTAAATAATTACTAGAAAGAGTATCTAATAAGGCAATATAATTCGTAATATTAGTTCCACCTGCTAATGTGTTGAAATAATGATATGATACAAAATTATATGGTTCAGTGTCTTTAAATAAAACAACGTGATGCCCAGCAATTGTACTTTCTGGAATATAATTTACTCCATTTTGTTCAATAGCAGCAGTATTTCCATCAGTGAAACCAGCAGAAAACAAATGTAAATTGATTTTACTAGAGTCTATTTTTACCTCATTATTTTGACTCAACCCACTTATTATAGTGTTATTAAAAGTTAAGGTATCGGACAATATGAAATTATACTCATTTAGCTTAAAAGAAAAAGCAGTTGAATAATTCAAATCACCTTTTAGACTTGTTCTTCCCCAAATTCTTTTTTCGCTATCAATTTGGATAGAATTTAGATTAAAATTCGTATAAAGTGTATCAAAACTAAAATTATAACTTATAGAATTACTAAAATCAGCAAAATTGGAGACTTCAAAAATGATTTCTTCACTTTGCAAAAATGCAGTAGGATTTATAAACCTCAAAACATTATTAAACCCATTCTCAGTAGTATAATTTGCAATTGGTCTGATGGCAGAACTCGCTACATTTAAAGTTAACTGTGCTAAATTATCTTCTTCAGAAATTTCATCAATTTTGTTTTCTGGGTCAAAATAAATTGTAATAATGTGATTTCCAGATTTATTTTTAATTTCGATATCAGCCGATAATGAATCGCTAAAACTTGGAATTTTGACTTTATAATTATTTGAATCCTTAAAACTTTGATACTCATCAACAACTAATATATCTAACGAATCAATAATAACTGTTCCCCAATTGTAATAACTAATCTTTACTTCAGCATTTTCATTTAAATCTGTAAGATTGGTAGATTTTACTTCTAAATTTTCATTATTAACAAATATATTTGGTTTGGGGGGAATTGGTAATGAAATCACTGGATCACCGATTAGTGTGTTTGTTAATGCAAATAATTCATAAATTCCAGTTGAACCATAAGTCTGCAGCATCTCAATCTTAGCATATTTATGCGATTCACTAACATTATAGATATTTTCAGCTAATATCTTTTTGTAAAATAGTTTAGGCATAGCCAAAGAAGTAGTAACAAACCCAAGTGATGAATTTCCGACGTATCCAAGAGCCTGTCCATCATTTCCTATTGTAAATAGTTGCGAAAACGAAGTAACATCTGGCTCGGCAAATCTCGCAGTAGAGCAACCAAAATCTGAGACTATAGGGTATCTATTTTTATTGTTCTTTAATTGAATTGGACTTGTAATAGAATTATCCCATGTCTGAGTTCCACTATGTCCTAAATAAGAAATAAAAACAGCTCCATCATCAATAGTATTTTGGACATATTCCTGAGAATACGGACCAAAATTGGTTAATGGATTATTTGTTTTATAAAAATGGTTTGACTTTCCACCAATTGGATTTGGAGATAAATAGTTATCTATTACAAATTGATTAGCTTCTCTCATTTGGTCAAGTTGTGATTGATCAGTCGGATTTCCACCAGAAAAAAATAGATATTTTTTATTCCAATCATCATAATCTTGACTTAAATAATTTCTGTGTTTTTCAAAATACCAATCTAATTCTTCTTCGGTTGTTACTGGAATTCGACCAATATTCATTTGAGGAATGTATGCACCAGTAGTATCCCAAGTAACAAACCAATTATCACTAACAGATGCACCATAAGATGGCACATAATTTAAGACTCTTTTTGTAATTGTGCTAAAATTTGTAAATTTATTTCCATAATAATCATAAGTTGCACCACCAATTAGTGTAACATATTTTGGTTTTGTATCTTGCCAATATTCATGAGTTGACATTAAAAAATTTTTAATTGCTTCTGGATTAAAAAAACCAAATGCATATTCATCGTAAATATCATCAATATTAATTACTTTAGTTGTTAAATCATAACTATCGGCTATAAATTGGGAATAATCATCAACCTTATTTTTGAATTTTTTATGTGTAATTGCTATGTAATCAGCTTTATTTTCACTATTTCTTAAGTTAGTAAACTGTTTTGTGTAATAAATTTTTGGAGTTAAAATTTTAGATTCATCCATGTAAATATACTTATCACTTCGATTTAATGAGTCAACGAAAAATATTTTATCATTCAACTTACTAACGTTAAATTTTTGATAATTTTCACCATATTTCCATAATGAAAAATTTTCTGATGATAAATTTTGAAGTTTTATTGCGTATTTATTTGAATTCTCAATAAATGGGAAAGTAAAATTAAGAATACCATTTATTGGAATTAAATAACGAGGGTACTCAACTTCATACCAATCAAAAATACATGTATTGATAGATGCTTGTGTTGGTAAGGAGCTAATATTTAATGTGTTGTTTCCGTTTATCAAAATATTTGAGTTTAACTCTGTTATTAAAACAACTTGCTCATATTTGTCAATGTATGTTGAGTCGCTCCAATTTCCAGCAGAATTAACTCTTAAAGTTAGCAAATGTGAATTATATGAAATATTTGAGGCAAAATCTTGTAATTTAACAAATGCAGAAAATGGTTTGTTCGGGTAAATATTGGAAACTACAAACGTTGAATTTCTAGTTCCAACTCCTAAATTTCCTTCGTGCCATGTTTTGTTCTCTATCCAATAAGGTAATTCTCTGCGAGTTAGTGAGGCACAAGAGAAATCAAACCAATTATTTTTTTCATAATGTTCTACGTGTGAATAATAATCTAGAGTATCATTTGCTGTTTGATTATTTCCATTTATCACTCTTTTTCCATCAATTCCATCCCAAGTTAGCCAATAAACAGTTGTGTCGGTATATCTTCCTAAATATTCGTTGTATGGCTGACCATAAGCGCCTAACTCTCTATGTTTCCCTCCCATATTTCGCAAGCCAACAAATTCGATAAAATCCTCACTATCAAATGTTAGATCAGATTCACCTTCAATATGTATCGGAATTTCATCTCCATTTAAATACATTTTAAACGTTTTAGGATTAATAATTGATGAATTAATTGATAACTCATTTAAATCACTTTTGTTTATTCTATAAATTCCATCTTTTGCAGTTCCAATTTTTAAATATGTTTTTGAAAAATCAATCCAAGAATTGGTTTTATCTTTTAAGTACTTCGGTTCACTATTTTGCAGTGGGTAGTTAGTATTAGCTATAATTTTTGAATCTAATGATGTTTTACTAACCTTTGCAGAGGTATTGATTTCTTTCTCAAATGATAGTTCAAGTTCGTAATCTTCAACAAGTTCAATACTATTTTCTGACGAATTGAAAACAGCAGGAGTTACTTCTAAATGCAAACAGTAATTATTTGCTATCCACAAATATCCTAAAATTCTAAAATGTGAATTTTTTGAATTTTTCAATATTTGGGGCTTAGAATAAACTATTTCTTTATCATCATTTTGAAATACTAAATCATTAAATTCAGGAATAGCATTGAGAGTCTTTTTAGACAATATTCTAAAATTAATTTGAGGATTTTCCAATTTTGGAAGCGATATAAACAAAGAATTTGAAGGTAATTTAACATCACCAGGATTTGCTTCGTCTTGAAAATCTCTAATATGAAAAACATTTTTATTGTTCAATTGAATTATTGAGTAATCAATAGAAGTTTCAAATTGAAGTTTTAATTTGTTTCTTTCAATCAATTCGTTTTGTAATTTTGACTGCCCAAATAAAAAATTTGTAAATAAAATAGATGCTAAAACAAATAATAATTTCTTACTCATGAAATCCAAAATATTATGATTAATTTATTAAGCAAGATAAATATTTTTAGTGAAAATGACTATAAAAAGGAAATCGAAAATTCATTAAAATTGAACAAGAATTCTATTTTCTTTTATTTAAACTCACAAATTTTATACGAAGCAAACAAAAATTTAGAATGGGGAAATTATATGTTAAACTCCGATTTTCTAATTGCAGACGGTTATAGCGTTGTTTTGTTATATAAAAAAGTAATGAAGGAAAATATTGAAAAAGTTGTATTTACTTATAGTTATTTCAAATTTTTAAGAGAATATTTTATAAAAAACAAAATATCTATTTTTTTCCTTGGAGCAACTGAAAATGTAATAAATAAGTGCGTGGAAACAGAGAAAGAGCAAAATCCAGGAATAAATATTGTTGGGTGGCATAATGGATATTTTTCTTCTTCCTTGAACTCTAATGTGATAAACAAAATTAATTCGTCAAATGCTCAAGTTTTAATCGTTGGAATGGGTTTCCCTTTAGCTGAAAAGTGGATAATTGATAATCGTGATTTTTTAAACGTAAAAGTAATTTTTAGTGTTGGTGGATTTTTTGATTTCCTTGCAAAAGATAAAAAACAAGCTCCAAACCAAATGCATAGTCAATTGAATAGTTTTCTGCAGAAATATTTTCACTTATTGTATAAATTTGTGCGAATTGAATATTGAATAAATAAAATGATAACAAAAAAATAATTCTTTTCATGAGTCCTCAACCATGAAAAATATATTAGCAAAAATAAATATTTTTAATAAATCATACTATGAACAAACAATAAAGAATGTTTTGCTCAACAATCAAAAATTACTAAAAATAATAACTGAATTATATACAAATAAATGAATATTAAAATAAATTTTTATCATAAACTTTTATTATCCCAAAAACTAACAAATAAGTTAAATGATGTTGAATTAATCGATAAAGCTCTAAGACAAAATTATTTAGTTACATTTATAAATCCATACTCAATTCACAAAATAACTGCTGCGAAAAAAGAAGATTTACTACTTAAATTTGATTTACTTCTTGTAGATGGCATTTTATTAGTTTTTGTAATAAGTATCCTAAAAAAGCTAAAGGTAATAAGAAGAAGTTTTGATATGACATCTCTAGCAAAAATTCTTTTTTTAAAACTTTCTAAAACAAATGAATCTGTTTTCCTTTTGGGGACAAATGAGCAAAATATTAAATTTGCTGTAAAAAATATTCGATTACATTTCAAAACTTTAAATATTGTAGGGTTTTCACAAGGATATTTCAATACAATTGAAGAAAAAAATACTATAATTAAAAAAATATTAAAATTAAATCCCCAAATTATAATTGTAGGAATGGGTAGCATTAAACAAGAAGAATTCTTAATCGAATTAAAAGCTGAAGGTTGGAAAGGGACAGGATTTACTTGTGGAGCATTTTTAGAACAAACAGCAAAACAAATTTATTTTTATCCAAAAATATTTAACAGACTTAATTTAAGATGGTTATACAGAATTTTAAATAAACCTGAATTAATAAGTAGATATTTCTTTATCTACCCGAAAGAATTATTAAGAATTATCTTTTTTTTATTAAAAATATAGTTTGTTACAATATTTAATAATGGCTCATTTATTAAAAAAAAAGATTGAATTAATAAACTCTTCCTAAAATCAAATCCTAATTGAAGAAATGGAATGTCCAAAAGCAGAATTGTGGATTCAGCAGAATTTTTCAAAAATCAATGTAAATGCTATTTTTAGTGTTGGTGGATTTTTTGATTTTCTTGCAAAAGAAAAAAAACAAGCTCCAAAGTGAATGTATAATTCTGGATTTGAATACTAATTCAAGAACCCAAAAGACATTGGAAGAGGTATTTGGTATCTAATATTTATTGTCTTTACAGACTAATTAAAAGTATTTCAGTTGATAAATTTTTTCACTAATTGATTCTATTAATTCTGCACTTGTTATACTTTGTAATGCGAAACTATCAAATTGAATCCCTTTTTTATTATTGATTAACACACTTTCAACTGTTGTCGCAGAAAATAATCCTATAAATTTTGTATTATAAGCATCTGCCAAATGAATTGGGAAGGAATCAACAGAAATAAAAAGTTTGCAGTTTACTAACTTGACTAATTGTTCGATTTCAGGATAGGGAATTATAGAGACATCTTCATTTTCAATAACATTTATCTTATTATCACCAATAATATAAATAGGATAAGGAAAATTCTTTTTAAAATAACTAATAATAGACGATACTTGAAGTTTTGACAAACTCTTAAATTCCCGCTTTGAAAAAGGATGGAGAACTATAAAATCTCCTTCTTTATAATCTGGAATTCCCGGGAAAGAATATTTCAATAAACTATAGTTTAAATTAAAAAGTGGATCAATAACACTCTTGATTCTGAAGATAAAATTTGAATCTTTTGACCAATTAATTATTTTTATTCTATTTTTGCTTTTTATAAAACCTCTTTGATTTTTATCGAACCATTCATTTTGTTTAAATAAGTTTAAATATCCTCCTTTATTATATGATTTTGATAACATTAGAAAAAGTGAATTGACAATACCTGGAAAAAATGAAAAAGAATAATCATATTTTTGCCTTCGTATAATTTTTAAAGTCCTGAAGACAGAAAATATTGTCCTTTTTTCTAAAATAACTTTATTTATCTGAGAAGAGTTTAGAAGAAAAAGTGAATTGGGGGTGGTTAAGACATCAACCGTAACATCCTTCTCCAATAAATTTAGATAACTTATAGCTGACAATGAAAGATAAGTATCTCCTATTGCATTTGTCGATATAATCAATACCTTTATTCGCATTCTAAAATTTGGCAAATTATGGAATAAACTCTTTCAACCGTTACTTTGGTAATACATTCTTTCTCTTTCAGAATGCATTGCCACTCGCAACTAAAACAATCTAATTCATTAAATAAATATTTAACCTTATCGCTTTCTTTAAATGGGAAAAATCTTCCAAATTGTCCCCCACCAATAATCGCTACCAAAGGAACACCCGCTTTAAGTGCAATATGAGTCATTCCTGAATCCAACCCAATAAATAATCTACTAGCTTTTATAATTGTTGGAATTTCATTTAATTTTAACTCACCAGCAAGAATAGACACACCATGATTAGTTCCCTTTAACTCTAACAAGGATTTTTCTTGTTCTTTTGATCCAATTAATACAATATGATACTTACTATTCAGTGTTGATATAATTTTTTTAAATTTATCAGGTTGCCAATCTCTATTTTTTTCAGAAGAAAATGGTGCAATTACAATTGAATTTAAGTAAGTATTATTAGGGATATATTTGCCATTATCAAAAATATTATCAGAAAAAACTATTTCTTTTTCATTGTCAAAATATTTTAATAAATCTATATGTTTTTCATATTCATTAAATTTATCTAAACCTATAAATCTTGAGTACTTTTTGTCAAAATAAAAGCCCCAAAATCTTCCTAAATATTTTTTCCTTTTGTTTAATGCAATTGTCTCATTTGCATTAGCTAAATGTGTGAGTTCTTCATTAATAATTCCTCTATCAGCCGTTAAATTTATACTGGTTTCTATATTTAACTCTCGAATCATTTTGAGAAATTTCAATTTATATGGTATTGAATATTTGTATTTTGAATATTCAAAATTTATTATTTCAATCTTCCCATTATAATCTTTAAATATTTCTAGATACGAATCTTTCATTAAAAAGTATACTTTATTGAATTTGCCCAAAAATTCTTGATTTTCAAAAAGTAAACTAGAGACGACCAAATCTCCAATTTGTCCCGTATTAATTAAAAGTAAATTTTCGTTTCTTGAATTATTATTACTTTTATATGAAAAAATAAAGAATAATATCTCTATGTTAATTTTTATCTTTTGCAATAAATTCATATAACTTGTCAAAATTTGTTTTGAACGAAAAAAATAATTTGGAATCTAATATATTAATTGCTCTAAAAACTTTAAGTGGTATTCCACCAAAAATACCTAAAATGAGATAACGCACAGCAATTCTATTTTTTCTTGGGAAATTTGCTAAGAATAAAAAAAAGATACTTTTCAATATTAAATTATTGTAATAATGTGCTAACCCTTTGAACAAATATTTTTGCTTGTCTCTTTTTTTTGTTATGTGCTTTAAGGAAACAATCAGCGACATTTTTTTAGCCATTTTTTCTTTAGAAGTGCTGATTTGAGTTTTATGTCTTCTCCATTTATATAAAAATAGAGGGACATTCCCATATTTGTATTTATCTATTCCGCTTAGATAGAAATTATAATCTGCACTAGGAAAACAATCTTTTTCAAAACCACCAATTTCAATCAGAATATATCTTTTGAAGCAAACAGTTGAATTAAAAATCGTCCAATTTTTGTAAAATATTTCTTCTGAAATATGTTGGTGATCAATCGGCAAAAAAACGTTTGTTATTATGTTCCCATTGGTTGTTATTTTTTGGAAAAATGTTCCACAGATATCAATATTATTCGAAAGCATGCATTTTAATTGTTCTTCAAATCTATTCTTTTGTGAGACATCATCGTGGTCATGAATAAAAATATACTCACCCTTAGATTCCTTAAAACCACGGTTATATGCCTGAACTTGACCACAATCATCTTCAAAAATCAATTTTATTCTTTTATCATTATAGGATTGAATAATTTCCACTGATGAATCTCTTGAACAATTTTCTATAATTAAAAATTCAAAATTAGTATAGGTTTGGTTTAACACACTTTCGATTGCTTCTCTTAAAAATCGTTCACCATTATGAACTGGCATAACAACTGAGCAAAATATATCTTGTTTTTCAATCTGGATAATAGACATATAAATCTTTAAATTTTAAGTTAGCATAGTTGAATTCTTTTTGGATATCTATAGAAACGGGATTTCTTCTATCTTTTAATGCAAATATTAATGTAAATATGGAGAATAGAGTTAAAAAATACGTATTGATAAAACCTAATTTTAGTGCAATATAAAATTTACTAAGTATTAATTTAACTGAATATTTTAGAAAATACTGCAAATCAAAATGTAGATATTGAAATATAAAGTAACTTCTGAAAGTATGTTCGAATCTCCTTTCGTTTATAAAAACATTTTTATTAACCTTTTCATCCCTTTGTGTAAGAGAATAAGAGTGAATAACCTTTTTTTGCGGTTCAAACAAAATCCTATATCCGAAATTTCTCACTCTAATTGAAAATTCTAATTCATTGAAATAAAGAAAAATACTTTTCTCAAATCCACCAAATTCAAGAAATATGCTCTTTTTTATTAGTGCCCCACAACCGATAAAACCAATTGTTTCAATTGTTTTTCCTTTGCTGGCAATATATTCTTGATTATTTTCAATTAGTCCAAAATATGAGTTATAAATCGTAAATCCAACCACAGCAACACTTTCATCTGATAAAAGTGTTTTTGTTCCAGCATCAATTGTCCCTTTTTCAGGATAACTATCGTCATCTAAAACCAAAACATATTCGCCTTTTGCAATTTCAAAACCTTTGTTCCAACCAGCAATTCCGATGTTTTTTTCTAATTCAATTAAAATTACATCTGGGAATTCTGATTTCACCATTTCTCTCGTTCCATCAGAAGAAGCATTATCAACCACAATTACTTCGATGTTGTGGTAATCTTGTTCAAAAACTTTCGAGAGTGTAAACTTTAATTCATCTTTCCTGTTAAAAGATAATATATTAATCGTTACTAGTGGAAAACTCATATTACGCCTTCCCACATTTTTATTTTATTCCAATTTATTAATGTAGTCATAAATAAACTTTGCACTTTCTTTAATCCCAAAATTATTCCAATGCCCGTCTTTTTTATAGTATAACTTGTCAATATTCGTATAGTTACTAAAATAATTACGAAGGTCAATAATTGAAATTTCTGTATGTTTGAGACGCTCCATTAATTGGTCGTAATTTACATTTAATTTACGATTTTTCATAGTTTCTTTACTAGGTATCAAAACTAAAATGAATTTTATATTATTTTTTTTTGAAATTTGTAGCGCTTCAAGTATTTTCGAATAAACAATTTCTTTTCCCATATGGGAATCGTTTTGTTTAAATAAACTACTACATCTATCATTCAACAATCTAAAAAATGCGTAACTTCCTTTAACATAAGGAATCGAATAGGGTTTCGATAGATCATCAATTGTTACTGAACCACCCCAAACTCCAGAATGATATTTAAACCAATCCAAATTGGAATTCTCCCAATTTAAAAAATCAACACTTTCTTCAAAATCATTTTCATAAATTCCATAAATGATATATTCTGGATTTTTGCGAAGTGCATATTCTTTTAGTATTATATTATATTGCGGTGGAGAATGACGATGCATTGCCAGATTGTAGTATATTATACCTTTTTTCAAAAAATAATTAGAAAACGAATACGAAGCATCATGAATGAATGAATCACCTAATCCAATGATAGTAATTTTTTGTTTAGTCATTATGGTAGCTGGATGATTTCTGAAACCGTTACTATCTGTTGATAAAGGATAAGTATCTTGATCTGACCATGGTAGCATTACACTATCAGCATAATTAATATTCTCCTTCCATAAAAATCCCAATGAAGGATGAAGTTTGAGATAGGATTGTACCTTGCTAATTTGCTCCCCTGGTAAATACATTGTTTCTGCTAAGTATTTCCTTGCAAACTGTTCAAAAACGATCATTAGAAGCAAAGAAGTTATAATAGACAAGATAATATTTAGTAAAGGTGAGTTGTTTTTTTCATTATTTCCCATGTTTACTCAAAATTCTACCAACAACTTGATCCATATTGTAATATTTATATTCTGATAATCTTCCAACAAAAAGAATATTTTTGAATTTTTCTGACTCTTTTTTATACTTTTTATAGATAAAATTATTTTCATCATTCGGAATTGGATAAAATTCAGCACCGTCAAAAGTGGGATATTCAAAACTAATTGAAGTTGAGCTACTAACTTGTCCAGTTAAGTGCTTATGTTCAACTATTCTTGTAAAATTTTCCTTATCATCTGTAAAATTAATTTGAGCCACTTCTTGAAATCTCTCCATTTCCAAATTTTTCCACTCAAATTTTATTGAGCGATATGGCAATTTACCAAATTTGTAATCAAAGAAATAGTCTATTGGACCTGTGTAAATTAATTTATCAAAGTTAATGTCGTTAATTATTGATTTATAATCTGTATTTAGCATTATTTGAATATTTGGATGATTTAACATTTTTTCAAACATTTTTGTGTAACCATCTTTGGGCATAAATTGATATTTATCAGTAAAGTATCTGTCATCTGCGTTTGTTCGTACTGGAATCCGTCCACAAACCGACGGCGAAAGTTGATTTGGGTCTAATTCCCACTGTTTTTGTGTGTAATATTTAAAGAATTTTTCATATAAATCACTTCCAACTTGATTTACAATTATATCTTCCGAATTTAAAATTGGATTTCTTTTTTCTCGCACACGTTCGTAAAAATCGCTTACTTCTTCGTCGGTAGTGAAGGATTTGTTGTACAATTTGTTAACTGTTGTTCTATTTATTGGAATTGGATAGAGTTCACCATTCAAGTTTGCTAGAACTTTATGCTCATATTTACGCCATTCTGTAAATTTTGAAAGATATTCAAAAACTTCTTTGCTGTTTGTATGAAAAATGTGTGGACCATATTTGTGGACAAGAATTCCGAATTCATCAAATTCATCATAAGCATTTCCGGCAATGTGATTGCGTTTTTCCACAATCAAGATTTTTTTGCCTTTTGGGGCTAATCTTTCTGCCGAAACCGCGCCAGCAAATCCAGCACCAACTATTAAATAATCATATTTCATATATTAGAGAATAGATTTGAGATTAAAGATATGAGACAAGAGATGTTCCTCCATTTCTTACTATAAGCCTAAAATTCACATTTTTTTCAATTATTTTATTCATTATTCGTCTTCAAAATAACTTTTAGGTTTTTATTAAACAAAATAAACACTCCAACAAAAACTACAACTTCCGACATCAAAGTTGCCAACGCAGCACCGTTATATGAATATTTTGGTATAAAAATGAAATTCAGTATTATATTCACAATTGCTCCAAAAGTGATTGCAACTGAATATTGTTTTTGCTTTCCCCAGACTGTAAGTGGATTTCCAAGAAAAACATTCACAGAAATTACCAATATATTCAAAGCCAAAATAGTTAGTGGAATAATCGAACCAACGTATTCTTTGCCATAAACAAAACTAATTATTTCTGATGAAAGCAAAAATATTGGAACAGCAATCAAAATTCCAGTCAACAATAACATAATTCCATAATTTAGAATTGTGTTTTTCAATTCATCCTTTTTATCAATTTTGGATAATGAAGGAAGAAATATTCGTACAATTGCTACGAGTGGAATCAATCCAATCAAAAATATTTTGTATGAAGCATTATAAATTCCAACCTCGGTTTGAGTTTTAATATTTCCTAGCATTACCATATCAAGATTGTAATAAATTGTAATCATAAAGGAAGAAATAATTAGTGGAAATGATTCCAAAACTAGCATTTTAAGGAAACGAACATCCAAAATCCATTTATATTTTGCAAATATTTTTTTGTACTTAAAAAACATCCAAATATTCATTATAAGATTAGCCAAAACTGAAATTCCAACGACCAACAAAACATCTGAAATACTTTTAACGAACAAAACAACAAAAATTAAAATAATAATATTCTTAGCAACAACTTTAATGGAAAGATATTTAATTTTTTCTGTTGCTTGAAACACAAATTCGGTCGAAAATGATTGAACAAAAAGATTAAGTCCAGTTACTAATAATGCAAATTTCACAATTTGGATTTCGTTTATGAAAAACAGAACCATTCCAAAAACTAAAAAAGCAATGCTTGCAACTAAAAGACGAAAGGAAATTATATTATTTACATATTTTGTGATTAACGATTTATCGTTGGCAATTTTTTTTACACTAATAATATCAAAACCAAAATCGATAAACAACAAAAAATAAGATACAAAAGCTGTTGCATAACCAATTATTCCAAATCCTTCTGGTGAAATTACTCGGGCAAGATAAATTGTGGTAACAAACGCAATCGCTTTGCTAAATAATTCACCACCAGATAGCGAAATGAAATTTTTTAATATAGTTATCCAATTTTGCAATGTTTTAGCCACAAATTAGCATTATTTTTTCACCAACCACAATTGAGGATTTTGGTAGTTTCGTTCATCCCAAATTTCGAAATGAACAATATTGCCTTCAAGACTTTGGTTTACAGTTCCAAGTTTTGTCCCAGCTTTTACAATATCATTTTCTTTAACTTCGATGTTGTCAATATGACCATAAACTGTTCTAAAATTACCTTTGTGAGTAATTATAATTATGCTTCCAAATCCAACGATCCAATCTATTACGGAAACCACCCCTTCTGCAACGGCAAAAACTTGCTCATTTGGTTTAGATTTTATATCAATTCCATAATTTAAAGTAACTGTTTTTAGCTTTTTGTTTTGATTTTCGCCAAAATCTCTAACAATATTTCCACTTGCAACTGGCCAAGTCATTTTTCCTTTCAACTCCGAAAAATTCTGAAATTTTGCATAATTTACTTTTGGAACAAATGGTTCAGTTGATTTATTGTTAAACTTCTCTTCACGAGCTTTACGCTCGCGTTCGCGTTCTTCTTCAATTAATTTTGCAATTCTCGCTTTAATTTCAATTTCATATTTTCGTTTTTCGTCAATTTCTTTTTCAATATTTTTTTGAACTTTATTTAATTTTGCAACTAACTCAGTTTTTTCTTTTCGTTTTTTTTCTAAAAGTCCAACTTCATTTATTTTCTCATTTTCAATCTTTTGCTTTTCTTCGTTCTCCAATTTTAGTGCAAGTGTCGATTTTTCTAACTTATTTTGGTTTGAATTTATCAAATCAACTTTTTTAGCATTTCTTTCGGTTATGTAGTTGAAATATTTATAACGCATAATTGCTTGATAAAACGAATCGGATTTAAACAAAAAATCCCATTTTGACTCTTTATTATTCACATAAAGCCATTTTACATATTCGGCATATTCCTTTTTTAGCTCAGAAAGCTCTTTTTTCAACTTTTCAATTTGGTTGGAAATACTACTAATTCGTTTTTCTATCTGTTGTTCCTCAAACGCAATTTCTCTAATAATTTTGTTCAGTAAATGTGTTTGCTGACTTATTTTATCTAAAATTTTTAATGTTTGCGCTTCGTTTGCCTGTTTATCTTTTAGCTCATTTTCAAGTTTCAAAATCTGAGATTTAATACTTGATAATTCGTTATTTTTTAGCTCAATATTGCTATTTGTCTGCGAAAATATCACAGTTTGAAGCAATAAAATTAACGTAAACAATATATTTTTGATGAATTTTACCATTCTATTTTATTTACATCGGAAGGCAGTTTAATTGAAAGCGATTTTAAATCATTATTTACGTTCATTTTTTTGTAATCGATATTTACACTTTGATTTTTACTTTTATTTCTTATTAATAATGATTGAGGAATTGGCACTTCCTCAAATATTTTGAAGTTGGAATATTCTGCCGAAAGTACTTCTGTATTGCCGAGTGAAGTGATTAAAAAATCAAGTATTTTTAAGTCGTCTTTCGAAATTCGGTAAATATTTTTAATATCGTTCTGTTTATCAACGTAAGTAAGATTATAAATATCGTCTAAAATTTCATAATTTGAGGGTTCAGTCCGTAGCTTTTCGGTTAAATTAACTGCACCAGCAAAGGCATCAATTAATTCTTCAAACGATAAATCAATTTTCAGCAATTTTCGAAGAACATCTTTGCTGTTGTTTCCAAAATAAGCATTGTTTTTTAACACATCGTAAAACAAAAAGCTATTTTTGGAAAATACGCCGTGTGCAATATCAATTCCAAAAGGTCCGTATATTGAAATTTTTATAGAATCTGGTTTTTTAATTAGTATTTGAAAACTTGTTTTTCCGCTAAATTCCTCACTTTTCACATTGATTGAACCAAATCCTTCAAAAGTTTTGATTTTTCTTCTGTTCCCTTCCAGTTTTTTAATTAGTCGTGCGGCTGGAATTATTTTTTCGGTAGTTACAACCTCTTTGGGAGCGCTGCTACATCCAATTAACAATAAAATTCCAAATAAAAACAAAACAATACTTTTTCTTAATTTCATACTTTGCTCAATTCTTCCAGTTTTTCGTTCACATTTTCAATTTCAGGGTCTAAAAGTAATGCTTTTTTATAAAACTCGATTGCTTTTTCTTTGTTATTCATTTTTACGTAAATATCCGCAAGATGGTCAAAAAGAGTTGCATTTTCGCTATCTAGCTCAATAGCTTGTTCAATAAAATTAATTGCTTTGTCAAAGTTTCCTAATTTAAAATGAATCCAACCGATAGTATCTAAATAAGAAGCATTTTTAGGTTGCATTTCAACAGCATATTCAGCCATTTTTAGTGCTTTATCAAGTTCAACACCGCGTTCGGAAAGCGAATAAGCATAATTATTTGAGATTAAAACATCGAGTGAATCAATTTTCAAAGCACGTTTATAAAGTGAATCAGTCATTTCGTAATTTTTCATTCCGTCATAAATCATTCCCATAGTTCCTAAAATTTGGATATTATCAGGAGCTAAAAAGAGTGCTTTTTCTAAATAAATTAAAGCTGCATCTGGGCGTTTTTGCTGATTTAATGTAAATCCATAAGCATGAAGAGCCATTAAATCGTTTGGATTAAGACGCACAGCATGTTCCAAAGCACGAGCAGCACCATCAATGTCATTTTGTTGCGAAAGTGAAAGTCCGAGAATTAAATTAATAACAAAATCATCTGGGAAATTATTAACAGCCGTTTTCATTTCGGCAATTGTTTCGTCATACTTTTGCGATTCAAAAAGTAAAAGTCCAAATCGACTCCAAATGTGGGCATTCCAAGGAGCAAAAACTGTTGCATTTTTGAAATATTTTAAAGCTAAAGAGTCATTATTTTCCACAAGAGCAACTTCGGCAAGAAACACATTTGTTTGCCAATCTGAGGTGTCTTTTTCAATTTCCAACAATAAATTTTTAGCTATTGGAATAATACTTGAATCCTTTGCCGCTTCGGTAACAAATCCGCCAGCAATTCGCATTTTTGCTTCAAAAGGCAAATCGGATCTTATCAGTTTTTGATATTCAGTGGCAGCTTCTTCCCATTTATTTTGGTTAGCTTTTGCATTTCCTTTATATTCAATTAAAGTTAAATCGTCTGGAAACATATTTAAAGCGTCATCTGTAAGTAAAATTGCTTCATCATTTTTATTTGTCTTCAAATACGATTCAATTAGTAGCTTTTGCAATCGCAAATTTGAAGGATCTAACTCAAGCAATTTTTCAACCGTGCTTATTGTGTTTTCAACATTTCCAATTCTTTCATTTAATTCTGCAATTTTAACCAAAACACTCCATTCAGGACCGCTTAATTCGATTAAACGATTGTAATATTCAAGTGCTTTAAGTGGTTTTTTAGCTTCGTTAATCTGTGCAAGTTGGTAATATGTTTGAAAATTAAGACTATCAATTTCAACTACTTTTTGAAAAATAGCTTCGGCAGAATCTAACTGACCCGCCATTTTATAAATATTTCCTAAAAGTGAATTAAATTCAACATCATTTGGACTTAGTTTAACTGCAGCTTTGGAATGCTCTAAAGCTGGAGCGAGTTTTTGAATTATAATGTAATCTTTACTTAACGAATGATGAATTCCTGCTTGTTCATCCAATTTTAATGCTTGCTGATATTCCAAAATGGCTTCGGCATAATCACCTTGCAAATCCAAAATAGCGCCTTTTATAAAATGATCTTGTGCCAATTGTTCGTTTTGCGAAATTGTATTGCTATCGAGATTATTTATTTGATTACTACTTTCAATTTGTGTAGACGAGCACCCAAAAATTGCAAATAAAAGTGGCAAAACTAAAAATACTGATTTCTTCATTATAACCTAAATTTTGACTTAAAAAATATGATTTAGAACAGTTAATAACAAGCCTAATTGAAGTTTTAAACTGCTCATCGTTTAACAATTAGAATAAAAAATTGTTCATTTTGAAAAGAAATTAATACTTTGGCACGTCTTCTATGTTTTCAAGAATATTTAAATAGGAATAATATCTTTCAACAGAAATTTGTTCATTTTCAACTGCTTCAATTACTGCACAACCTGGTTCGTGTTGATGTGTGCAAGTGCTAAATTTACAATTTTTCAAATATGGAACAAACTCAAGAAAATAATGCGATAAATCTTCACGAATTATTCCAAAAGGAGCAAATTCGCGAATGCCTGGCGAATCGATAATTACAGTTTTTTCATCTATTTTTTGTAAAACTGCCGAAACTGTTGTGTGTTTACCTTTGTGAAGCAATTCGCTAACTTCTCCAACTCTAAAATCGAGTTGAGGAAATAATGAGTTTAAAAGTGATGATTTTCCAACTCCAGATAAACCACAAAAGAGATTTGTTGTATTTTTAATTGCTTCGCTTAATTTAAAAAGTCCAATATTCTCTTTTACCGAAGTTACAACTACCTCGTAACCACAAGAAGTGTAAATTTCTTTCCAATCTTCAATTTCTTGGTCACTTCCAATATCACATTTGTTTATTATAATAATTACATTCAAATGCGAACTTTCAGCGGCTACAATTATTCTATCAATTAAACGATTATTAAAAACTGGATTATTTGCCGAAGCTACAATTACTATGTTATCAATATTAGCGGCAAAAATTTGTTCAAGTCTTTCCCCTTTTCCCGAAGTTCCTTTTAATGATGGTGCTTTTCGCGAAAAATAGTTTTCCCTTTCCATTATTTTCAAAATTTCACCACGACCATCTTTATTTAGTGATATTTTTACTCTATCACCAATTGTAACAATATCTAAAACTCTTTGTTTGTTTTGTTTTAAATGGTAAGTATTTTTGAATCTGCCAGGAAGTCTGCAAATTATTGATTTTCCAGTTTCATCAAAAACGTAGTAGTCTTTACTTTCTATCTTGTAAACTTTAGCTAAAATTGTTTTTCCAAATTAAATTATTGTTGTTCCAAAAATAGAGGAAGTAAAAGTACATTGCAACATTAATTGTTAGTGCAATTAACATGTCTTTTCATAAATAGAAATTTTACGTGAAAACATATGCCCTAATTAATTGCTTCATTGTTAAATTGTTACATTATTTTAACAATTTAGCAATGAAGCAATTTAGCAATTGGTGGATTAGTACATTATTGTAGTTGATAGCAAAAATGTGTGTGACGAAATGCTTTGATTTACCCTTGAAATATCACTTCCGTAATTATCGGAATAAGTATCCCAAAATCCATAAGAATAAGCAAAATCAAATCTAATTCCATCGCTTACTTCAATTCCAGCACCGGTACTTAAGTAAACTTTATCAAAACTACTTGGGTCATTTTTGTATGGCGATGCTTGATAAATCATTCCCGCACGCGCTGTAACTCCAGTTAAAGGAATTCTCATTTCGGCGCCGAGATTGTAGTTTAACACCGCTCTCAGATTTTCGGTTATAATTCTATTATTTTCATTAATTATAGATTTTTCAAGATTTCCAGAAAATTCCATTTGTGTGTAATCAATAAAAGTAGCTTGCATACTAAAATTAATCAAATGTAGGTTTACCGAAGTTCCAAACGAAAACTCAAAAGGAGTTGTAATTTCGTAATCTACGTAGCTTTCAGTGGGGTTCAAATCGATGAAATAATTGTCATTAAATTTGGAATAAGCCTCCAAATAATAATCTTCATTTATATTATATGTAGTTGGAAATTTTGCAGAAGCACCAAATTGTATAAAATCTAGCCAATCTACAATTACACCAAATCTAAATTCCCAAGCATTTATATTCCACAAAATGGCATCATTAAAGTAAAATGTTTGAAAATCAGTTGTATTTGCATCATAAATATCGGTTTGCTGGTTATAAATTCCAAGCACATCATCTTCGTAGTATTCTCTATTACTTGAATAACTTCCTGATAAATAGTTTAAACTTCCACCAAAATAAACATTTTTTGCAACTTCAATTCCAGCGCCGGCACTATATCTGTCAATTCCACCTTCTTCAAAATTGCTTCCACTTTGTTTAAGATTTCCGTCAATTATAGTTACGTCGTTCAAGTAATCATCATTTGCATCATAAATTGGATAACTTAATCCCAACAAATATGGCACATCGTCATTTCTTGAAGTCAAATCTTGAATCATTGAATTTCGGTTTGGATTAAATCCGTTAAAACTAAGTGCAGAACCAAAATCTTTATCTTTTTGATAGCCAAAACCATAAACCAAACTTCCGCGAGTTGTTGGTGCTTTATATAAATAGCCTAATTGACTAAAAGTTGTCGAATTATTATCTGAAATTTCTTCATTATCAAAAAAACTTGAAGTATTGCTATTTGATTGATGGTAAAAACTTCCAGTTAATTGCGATTTTTTTGCAAGTGCTAATCCAGCAGGATTAAAAAATATTGCTGAATAATCTCCATTTCTTGTTTGATAGCTATTTCCCATTCCTAAAGCTCGCGCATTTGAAAATATATTGGGTGTTGCTAATCTTAATGCATCATTTTCATTTTGTGCAATTACACTGCTCGTAACAAAAAATGTAACCAAAATAATTGATTTAATAGCTGATTTAATTATCGCATTATTCATATTTATCTTCTTCCTCTATTTGAATTTGAACTTGAACTTCTTGAACTAGAACTTGAGCTCGAACTTGAACTTCTTGAGCTTGAACTTGGTGATGAACTTTGAGTTCTTGATGGACTACTTACTGCAGAATTTGATGAAGGTGAAGGTCTGCTTACTCGTGAACTTGAAGTACTTCTTTCTGAAGTAGTATTTCGTGAACTTGAAGTAGCTGGTCTTGAAGATTTTACTTCAGAATCATCGTTATTTGAGCTGCTTGAGCTTTTTGAACTACTTGGATTGCGATAGAATGAACTACTTGTTGAACTACTATTTCCACTACTTTCACTTGATGAATAAACTCTTTTGCTCCTATTTTGCGTTGGAGTAGATTCTCTTGGTTTGTAATTAACATCAGCTTCTCTTATTACTTTTTGCTTACTGCTTTGTGTTTCAATTCTTTCATTATTTGATTTTTCTTTAATAATTTTATCAGAAACTCTTCTTCTATCCAAATCGGTAGTTTTGCGAGTTGAAACTTTTACTTCACCATCTTTTCTAATTGTAGAAGTTTTTATATCTGCTGTTCTGGTAGAAGTTGCTGAACCAGTTCGCGAAACTCCCAAATTATTTAAGTCAACATCTCTAACTCTGTCAACATTTGTTCTTGTGTCAACTTTATTACGGGTTACGTCAATAGGATTGTTAAAATCTGATATTCTATCTCTGCTAACCGAAATTCTTCCACCATTATTTCTTAAATCCGTCCAATGACTTCTATCATTTCTATATCTTGTAGTTGATGGATAATAATCGTTATAGTAATATGAATCACAATAAAAATCATTATATACAAAATAACTTCCACCAATTACTGGTCCGTAATAAGGATAATAATATGGTCCCCAAAATGGATCGTAGTAAGGATTATAAAAAGGATCGTAATATGGACTAAAAAATGGATCTGAAACAATAACAACTATTTCGCCAGAATTATCGTTATCATCCCAATATTCTGATTCACCTTCGGAATAAGTATTTTCATCTTCATAATTTTCGTAAGATTCCAATTCTCTATCCCTTGGTACAAAACTGGTATAACAACCAGTGAATGATATTGCTAATAATGCAATTATCCAATATTTACTTTTCATCACTTCCTCCATAAAGATATTTGCTAGTATGTTTACAAAGATTGTGCCGAACTACTTTGAATTTTTATTCCATATTTGAAATTACTTTGTTGCGTTTTTAAGCTAAAATAGAGCTTTTTGAAATATATTTACTAATTCAAATTATTCGTTTTTTTAAATGTGTATTAAAAATAATATAACTGTACAATTAAATATACAATCACTTTTTTAGTAGTTATTTTGAAGGAAACTTAACCAATTAGTTTAATTTTGTTCGCTTTTTGAAATAAGAAAAAAGAGCTTTGTCAAATGGAGTTTTTGTGTCAAATTGATTGTATTCAATTTTATTATTCAAACATTCACTTTTTAGCTTTTCTAAAAACTCATTCATAGCTGACTGATATGCTTTTCTAATTTGATGAGGTTGAGTGGAAATTTCCTCTTTTGTTTCAATATCAACAAAAATGGCATCTTTGTCAAAAGCAAAACTCTTTTCAATTGGGTCAAGAATTTGAAAAACAATAACTTCATTTTTTTTATACTTAAAATGCTTCAATGCAGTGATTATTGAGTCAACATTATCAAAAAAATCTGAAATGATAATTACAAGTCCACGTTTTTTAACTTTTTCGGCAATTAAATTTAAACAACCGGCAGTTTCGGTTGTATTTGCCGAAACCACATTTTCGAGTCCTTGTAAAAGAGTTTGCAGATAAATTTTATTTGAACGTGGTGGAAAGTAGTTTTCAATTTTATTTGAATAAAGCGAAATTCCTACAGAATCTTGTTGCGTAACCATTAAATAGCTCAAACTTGCTGCAAGAATTTTTCCGTATTCAAGTTTGGAAATAACTCCTTTATTCTTGTAATTCATCGATGAACTAATATCAAGAAGAATATGACAAGTTAAATTCGTTTCTTCCTCATATTGTTTAATAAATAATTTGTCGCTTTTGCCAAATACTTTCCAATCAATATTTTTGATTGGATCGCCTTGCATGTATGCCTTATGTTCGCTAAACTCAACGCTAAAACCATGATATGGCGAACGATGTAGCCCAACTTTAAATCCTTCAACAACTGTTTTTGCTTTTAATTCTAAGGAATTAAGTTTTGAAATTAAACTTGGATCTAACTTATTTGCTAATTTTGAATTGTTTTGATTCACAAATTTTATCTTTTTGTACTTTTTTCAAGTATTTCTTCGGGTGTTAAACCTAAATTTTCTATTTCAGATTTTGCCGCAACCGCCATTTCTGAATTTGGATATAATTCTATGAATTTTGTATAAACTTTTTTAGCTTCATCAATATTTCCAAGTTCATTTGCTAAAATATATCCAACCATAAAAAGAGCTTGTGGAGCTTTTTCATCATCTTTAAATTTTGAATGATATTTCGAAAATGCTTTCATTGCTTTTTCGGAGTCTTCTTTAGTAATTTGTTTATTTACAAGTCCGTGATTTAATTCGCCAGTTTGTAATAACGCATATTTGTAAAATTCACTATTCGGAAATTCATCAACAATTTTTTGGAAATTTGTTAACGCAACTGAATATTCTTCTGTTTTCAAAGCATTTTGTCCTTCTTCGTAAAAATCTTTATCATTTTTTTGTGAACATCCAATAGCAAAAATTGATATAAGAACAAAAATGCTGACTAATTTATTCATTTGAACACCTATTTTAATTAATAATTTATGTAAATATACAAATAGTAAAATAAACTCACATATTTGATTTAATTCGCATCCGTCAAAAATTCAAATATGAAAACCAAAACTTCTCAGCTAAAAAGTTAATTTATCGTCTATTTTACGAGAATTTCAGTCCTATTAACTAAAGTATTAAAAATTTGTTTCGAATATAGTGATAGAATTTAATTTCTAAAATAACGAGTATTTTAAGAATGAGTTTAAAGCAGACAAGAGAGTCTGTGGGAAAAAATATGAAACATATTCTAATAGCTGAAGACCAACAATCCGCACGTTTTGTATTGATATTTCATCTAAAAAAAGCAGGGTTTAAAGTTACCGCCGTTGAAAATGGAATTTTAGCGTTAAATTTCATCCAAAATAATTTAAATACCGAAAACCAAATTGATTTATTAGTAACAGATATTGAAATGCCCGAAATGTCTGGTTTGGACTTATATAAAAAATTAGCCGACTTAAATATCAAAATTCCAATAATTGTAATGACTGCTTATGGAACAAAACATATTGTTGTTGAATTAATGAGAATGGGTTGTTCTGAATATTTGGATAAACCATTCCCAAATGAAGAACTTGTTGGAAGGATAAACCAAATTTTTGATGAAGAAGAAAAAAAGAAAAGTGACTTAAAAAAAATTGAGGATAATAACTACTTATTAATTAATGAGTTAAACAGTTACAAAATTTCAAGCCAAAAACTAAAAGAACAAGTTTACTCGGCAAAAGTTGCTTACGATAACATAACAAAAATTGAAGATGACGATTTAAAAGTTAATTTTTGTTATAAATTAAGACCTTTGGCTGATTTGGGTGGAGATTTTCTTTCAATTAAAAATACCGATAATGGTTGTGATATTTTGTTGGCTGATGTTGCAGGGCACGATATTGGCTCATCTTTTCATACAATTTTAATAAAAAATATTTTTGAAGATAATGTAAATCTTAAAAAGAGTGGCTCTGATTTTTTTGCTGAATTAAATAAGAGATTAATAAGTGACAGTAAAAATAACCGACTTGTAACTGCAATTTTTATCCAAATTGACTTAAAATTGATGAAAGCCGAAATCACTTCAGCTGCTCATCCATTACCAATTTTTATTAAAAATGGCAACAATACACCAAAACAAATTAATGTATGTGGTGATGTTTTAGGAATTTTTGAAGAAGTCTATTTTGAATCAACTTTATTGGACATCCAAAATAAGGATAGAATTCTTTTTTATACTGATGGAATTGAAGATAGTGGACATTTTGAACTTGAAACTGGCAATAAAGTAAAACTAAAAGATGCTGGAATTCTAAAGTTGGTTGCCGAAAGCAAAAATTTAGAATTAAGCCAATTTCTCGAAAATATTTGGGAAAAAGTTAAAGTTTTTGGAAAAAACAACGCAAAAGACGATATGTCACTTGTAGCAATTGAAATTAAATAGTTATTAATATAGGAGAAATTGCCTTGTATAAAATTGATGAAAGTAATGATTATATCAGTTTTGAATTTTCATCTGATTTAAAATATGTTGACAGAATTATTGGTGATTCTGTAGATTTTCTTAAAAGTAACAATATTGAACAACATAGTAATTTTAAACTTGTTGTGCGTGAGCTAATTTTAAATGCAATTGAACACGGCAACAAAAATGATGCTTCTAAAAATGTGAAATGCAAAATTGGAAAATCAAATAATCTACTTTACAAAATTGAAGTGGAAGATGAAGGCGAAGGTTTTGATTATTCCAATCTCGATTATCAAATGCCCGAAGACCCAAATAGCCTTAGAAGTCGTGGATTACCATTTGTAAATACTTTAGCCGATCAAATTGATTTTAACGAAAAAGGTAATAAAGTAAGTGCATTTTTTTCGTTTCATAACGAAACTAAATTTGAAGTTTCAAATGCAAATGGAACTTTAGTAATAACTCCAACTGGAAATATTACCTCGAGCGTTGCAGATAATTTTAGAATTATCCTACTGGAAGCTCTTGACCAAAACAACAAAAATTTGACATTAAATTTTTCAAAAGTTGAAGATTTAGACTCAATTTCACTCAGTTTGCTTATAACTTTTGCAAAAATGTTTAATCGCAAACACCCAAATGTGTTAATTAACGTTACAAAAATGAATAAGGATATTAAAAATTTATTTAACCTAACTCGAATAAATAAGTTTTATAACATAACTGATTAATGGAGAATGCCTGTTATGGATGATACAATGAAAGAACTTTTGGAAGAATTTATTTCTGAATCAAAAGAGCACTTAAGCACAATTGAAGAAGATTTTTTGGAATTAGAACAGCAAAAAGATAATCCCGATAAAAAGTTGGTGAACAAAATTTTCCGCGCTGTTCATACAATTAAAGGAACTTCTGGTTTTTTTGGCTTAGAAACCATCACAAATCTTTCCCACACAATGGAAAACATTTTATCTCTTATTAGAAATGAAGAAATGGTTCCAGAAAGTTACATTATTGATAGCCTTTTAACTGGTGCGGATATTATTAATTCTATGATTGATGATATTGATCATAGCAACGAATATGATATTTCGGAGATTTTGGAAAAGCTAAACAAAATTTTGAGTAACGATGCTCAAAATACCGATTCGCTTGAAGAAATGGAATTAGTAGTTGATATTAAAGACACCAAAGGAAATCTTGTTGGTTTTAAAATTGATTTATTTGAACTTAATAGCGTTCTCTCAAATTACAAATTCTTCTATTTATTAAAATTTGACTTAAACGAAATTAAAAGTTATGGCGTAAACTCCCCTCTTGGATTGATTCAAAAATTGCTCAAAAATGGGCTAATTGCGGATGCTCAAACTACAATTATGGACGAAGATTTATCTTTTGGATTGCCAACAGGACCAATTTTTTACGAAGTTGCTTTTGCAACTAATCTACAACGAACTACTTTATTTAAACGCTGCAAACTAAATGACGAAGAAGTTGTTGAATTAGATCAAAATTTTGCTGGTGCCGTTCCAAAAGAAAAGAAAGTTGAAATAGTTGACGATATTGAACAAATGGAAGAAATGGCTGACGAAAATGATGTTGAAGAAACAGCAAATCAAAACTCAAATGAAATAGTCTCTTTAAAACAAGAAATTACTCCAACTCAAAGTGAAAGTAAAAACGAACTTGTTGTTAGCGATAATATGCTTCAAACTGCAAATAGAAAAACAAACACTGATAGCTCGGTGAGAATTCAAATCGATTTGTTGGACAAACTAATGCGACTTGCTGGCGAACTCGTGTTAGTAAGAAATCAACAATTATTGCTAACCGAAAACCATAATAGCTTGGCTCGCAAAAATTCGCAACGTTTAGACCTTGTTACAACCGAATTGCAAGAAGCTATTATGATGACAAGAATGCAACCAGCGGGCAATATTTTTAATAAGTTTCAAAGAGTTGTTAGAGATATTGGCAAAAGTCTCAATAAAATAATTGAAATTCATATTAGTGGAAATGAAGTTGAACTTGATAAAACTATTTTGGAATCACTTGCTGACCCGTTAACTCACATAATTAGAAACAGTTGCGACCATGGAATTGAATCTCCAGAAGTTCGTGAAGCAATGGGCAAAACCGCGCAAGGAAATATTTGGCTAACCGCATTCCACGAAGGTGGACAAATAAACATACAAATTAAAGATGATGGAAAAGGAATTGACCCCGAAGTTATTAGAAATAAAGCTTTTGAAAAAGGTTTAAAAAGTGAAATTGAACTTGATGCAATGAGTCAAAAAGAAATTGTTAATCTAGTTATGATGGCTGGATTTTCGACAGCAGAAAAAGTTAGCAATCTTTCTGGTCGTGGTGTTGGAATGGATGTGGTGAAAGATGGAATTGAAAAATTAAATGGTTCCATTGAACTAGATTCAATTAAAGGAGAAGGAACTACTCTTAATTTGCGATTGCCGCTTACTTTGGCAATTATTCCAAGTTTAATTATCAGAATCGGTAAACAGCGATACGCAATTCCACAAGTAAATTTAGAAGAACTAGTTACGCTTTATGACGAAGATGTTGTTAAAAAAATTGAACGTGCAAATGATTTAGAACTTTTCCGACTTAGAGAAACTTTGTTGCCAATGGTTAGATTAAACGAAATTCTTGCAAACAAAGTTAAATTTACCGAAAGTACAAGAAGTAAAATAACTGAAAAATACTACAAACTTAACAGAGAAAATAACGAAAATAAGACTCTAAGTTTCGCCGTTCTAAAAGTCGGTTTGCTAAAATTTGGTTTAATTGTTGACGAAGTTGTTGGAACTGAAGAAATTGTTGTTAAACCGCTTCATACAATAATTAAGTCACTTTCCATTTATGCTGGTGCAACAATTATGGGTGATGGAAGTGTTGCTCTCATTTTAGACGCTGATGGAGTTGCAAAACATGCTGGAATTACTTCTGAAACAAACTCCGAAAATGATAAAAATTTAGCAGTTAAAAAAGAATTTGACGAAATGCAAACAATTCTGCTATTTAAAAATGGTACAAAAGAGCAATTTGCTATTGCACTTCCGTTAGTTAGAAGAATTGAAAAAATTAAAGTTAGTAACATCGAAAAAATTGGAAATAAAGAATTTATCACCGTTGATAACATTTCCACAAAAATTCTTCGTCTTGATGATGTTCTTAAAGTTTCGAAAGCAAATGAAAGTGAAGAGGCATTTTTACTTCTTCCAAAATTTATTCACAAACCATTTGGAATTTTAGCAACATCTTTAGTTGATATAGAAAGTGCTTCCATTAACTTAAATACGGAAAGTTACACCGAAGATGGCTTGCTTGGAACTAATATTATGCGAGATAAAATGACTCTGTTTATTGATATTTATCGCTTAATTGAGCTTTCTGAACCAGATTGGTTTGCTAATAGAAAAATAAAATCAAACGCAATCAATAAAGGTAGAAAAGTATTGCTTTTGGAAGATTCATCATTTTTTAGAGAATTAGTAAAAGGTTATCTTGTTTCTGACGGCTATAATGTTGAAACTGCCGAAAATGGAAAAGAAGGATTACAAAAACTTCATGAAGCAAATTATAACTTTGACTTAATTGTTTCTGATATAGAAATGCCAGAAATGAATGGAATTGAATTTATTCAGGAAATAAGAAAAAATGACAAATCCAACAGAATGAAAGCACTTGCTTTAAGTTCGCTTGGTAGCGATTTAGATATTATGAAAGCAAGTAAAGCTGGTTTTGATAGATACGAAGTTAAAATGGAACGTGAAGTATTTTTAACTACAGTTTCCGAAATGCTAAAATAAAAAATAATCAGTTTGAGGAATACATGGCAAATAATAATAGTTTAGTGGTAAGCAAAAGCGTAGAATTAAAACAGCTTTTAACTTTTAGAATTGCTGAAAGACTTTTTGGAATTGACATAAGTGCAGCTCGCGAAGTTAGTTCAGAAGTTGAATATACTCCAGTTTATCATGTACAAGACGAAATTAAAGGTCTTGTTAATATTCGCGGACAAATTTATTTAGTTCTCGATTTGCACAAAATGCTTGGTTACGAATTCAAAGAAAAAACATCGAGCACAAAATTTATAATATTCAAAGAAAATGTAGGTGAATCATTCGGAGTTCTAATTGATAAAGTTGGCGAAGTAGTTCAAATAAATTCAGATAGTATAAAAAGTATTCATTCAAGTAATGAATCAAATAGTGATAATGTTAATTCGAAAATTGAAAATTTAACTATTGGTGTTACAAAACTTGAAAATGAACTTTTAGTTGTGTTAAATCCACAAAAATTATTGAGCGAAATTGTAAGATAGCTCTTAATATAAATTCAACTAAGCGTAATTATTTTGTTAAAAAATTAAGGTACAAAAATGAAAAATTTATTCAAAACTGTAAAATTCAGACTTCCAGCAACAATGATTGGAAGTATCCTAATTGTTACCCTTTTTGTTGTATTCTTCTATATTTCTGATAGTACTAGCAGACTTGATACTCAATCACTATTAGAAGTTGAAGAATTTCAAGGACTTTTCCAACAAAAACTTGAAAAAGAAGCCCAGTCACTTGCAATGGGAATGGATTTTATTTTTAATGACCAAACTACAACTCAATTATTTGCAGAAGGAAAACGTGAAGAACTGCTCGATAAATATTTAAATCTTTTTAACAACAAACTTAAACCATTGTATGGAATTAGCCAATTCCAATTTCATACTCCCCCAGCAACTTCTTTTTTAAGAATTCATCAACCAAAAAAATATGGTGATGATCTTTCAAAAGTAAGAGGAACTATTGTAAAATGTAATAGGACAAAAGAGAAAGTAGCCGGAATGGACTTAGGATTATTTGGTCCTGGTTTTAGATTGGTATATCCATTATTTCACAAGGGAAACCATATTGGGGCTGTTGAATTTGGTTCAGATGTTACTAAACTCATAAAAAAAACTGCCGAAGCCGTTGGTGTTGATTTTGCAATTGGTATTCAAAAAAATATTTTTGAAGAAGCTGGTTGGAAAGGCGAAGCAAAAGATATAGTAAATAAAGATGTGGTTTTTTTCCATGTTTCTAATCCATTATTTAATAACTTCATTGGTGATTTTGATGTGACTAAACCTTCTCAAGAATATGAAATTGAAAATCATCATATATTTGTTACATCTATTCCTTTAATGGATTATGACAATAAGCAAATGGGATATATTACTATAATTGAAGATAGATCAGAATATGTGCACGAAGTAAATGATTCAATTATGAATTCTGTTCTTTTCTTATTAGGTATTTTTGTTGTTCTTGGATTTGTTTTCTACTATATCTCAATTACTTTTATAACCAAACCTCTTATTGATGTAGAAGAATTAATGGGCGAAGTTGCACAAGGCAAACTTACTGGCTCTCTTTCTTTCGGGAAATATACAGGGGTTGAATTTATGCATCTTGGTACATCGGTAAATCAATTTTTATTTAATCTAAAAAGTGTAGTTGCAAAAATTAAAAATGCCGAAGAAAAGATGAATGCTTCAGCAAAGCAACTTTCCAATACTTCAAAAAACGTTTCGGAAGATATCTCAAGTGTATCAGCTGAAATTACAACTGTAGCAAGTGCTGCTGAACAACTTTCTGTAAATATTAACAATATATCTGCAACTGCCGAAGAAATGAGTATAAATGCAAATAGTGTCGCTGTTAACTCTCAACAACTTACCGAAACTACTGTAAGTGTTGCATCTGCGGTTGAAGAAATGAGTATTTCCATTGAAGAAGTTGCTCAAAATGCTAAAAACGAATCTAAAATTGCAAAAGATGCCGAAGGTATGTCACAAGGAGCAACCGACACAATGAAAGCACTTGGCAAAGCAGCAAATGAAATTGGAAAAGTTACCGAAGTAATTAAACGAATTGCGGAGCAAACAAACTTGCTTGCCTTAAATGCTACAATTGAAGCTGCTTCAGCTGGTGAAGCCGGAAAAGGTTTTGCAGTTGTTGCAAACGAAATTAAAGAATTGGCTAATCAAAGCGCTACTGCCGCTGAAGATATTGCTACAAGAATTAGTAGTGTTCAACAAAATACCGATAGTGCGGTTGAAATAATTGCAAATGTTTCTAAAGTTATTAAAACATTAAACGAATCGGCAGAAATAACTAAAAAATCGGTTGAACAACAAGCAACCGCTATAAATAATATTGCAAAAGTAACAACACAAGCTCAAACAGCAACTGAAAACATAAAAGCAAATATTGCAGAAGTTGCACAAGGTGCAAGTGATTTAGCACGAAACACTAGCGAATCGGCAAAAGGTGCTAATGATATTTCATCAAGCGTACGTTCAATTGATAGCACAACAACTTCAATTTCAAGTTCATCTGGAGAAGTTAATACTTCGGCAAATCAACTTAATATAATTGCCAACGAACTTGAAGAAATTATTAATCAATTTAAGATATGACAAATTAGGCAAACAAAATGGTAAAGAAAAAAAGTCTTAAAATTAAATTAGTTGCATTGTTACTAACAACAAGTATTATTCCTATTGTAATAATTGGGCTAATTGGATTAAAGATAGGTGAAAATAGTATTGTTAAAATTGCCTTCGAAAAATTGGAAAGTAATCAGACTCTTAAAAAAGCCGAATTGATTACATTATACAAAACAATGGAAAGTGAATTTAAAGTAGTAAAAGTAAATCCACTAATTAACGATATAATGTTGAGCTTTAATAATGCATCAAAGCAGTCGGCAAATTCTGTTAAATCAAGTAATATGCAATTATTAGCAAAAAAATGGGACGGTTTCTTTTCTCATATTTGTAAAGAACTGGAATGGTATGATGCATTTTTAATTACCAAAGAAGGTTTTATTGCTTATACATTTGCAAAAGAATCTGATTATGGAGCTTTTTTAACTGAAGAACCACTAAAAAGTTCACCACTTGGAGAAGTTTTTAATAAACTTAAAAATTTTCCTGATCTAGAAACATCTGTAACTGATTTTGAACCATACACACCTTCAAATAATATTCCAGCAGCTTTTATGATGACACCATTAAAGCAAAATGGAGAAGTAATTGGTTATATGGCATTTCAACTTTCTGACAAACGAATTAACAATTTAATGTTGGCTCGTGATGGATTAGGAGAAACAGGCGAAACTTATCTTGTTGGAAGTGATTTTAAATTCCGTTCTGATTCATTTTTAGACAAAGAAAACAGAAATGTTAATTCATCAGCAAATGGTAGTGTTGAAAAGAATGGAGCAAATACAGAATCTGTCCAAAATGCTTTAAAAGGCGAAAGTGGGAACATTGAAACGTTAAATTACTTAGATGATTTAGTTCTTTCATCTTATTCCAAAGTAAATGTTGCTGAAGATATTAACTGGGTAATAGTAGCCGAAGAAAGTGAAAATGAAATTTTGGCTTCAATTTATGAACTAAAAAACATAATTCTACTTTTAACTTTTGGACTTATTTTAGGTCTCATTTTTATTGGAATTTATGGGGCAAATTACTTTATTAATCCAATTAAAATGATTGTAGATTTAATGATTTCTTTATCAAAAGGTGATTTAACTCAAAAAAGTGAAATTAAATCAAATGATGAACTTGGCATTTTAAGAGATTCTGTAAATTCGTTTATTGATAGTTTAAGAAAAATTGTCCAAAATGTTAAACAAGCCGAAGAAACTTTATCAAACGCTGCTTCACAACTTGCCGAGGCTTCGGATAATGCTGCATCTAGTGTAACTGAAGTTTCAAGTGAAATTACAAATGTTGCAAGCGCAACTGAACAATTATCGGCAAATATCAATAATATTTCCGCAACTGCGGAAGAAATGAGTGTTAATGCCAAAAATGTTGCAAAAAATTCAGAAAAATTGGAAGAAACAACTTCAAGCGTAGCTTCTGCTGTTGAAGAAATGAGCATTTCAATTGAAAAAGTATCAAAAAATGCCAATGAAGAATCCAAAATTGCAAAAAATGCTTCTGAAATGTCAAACAATGCAACAATTACAATGAAAAACTTAGGTATTGCAGCAAACGAAATTGGCAAAGTTACCGAAGTTATAAAAAGAATTGCAGAACAAACTAACTTGCTTGCATTAAATGCTACAATTGAAGCAGCTTCTGCTGGCGATGCTGGAAAAGGTTTTGCAGTTGTGGCAAATGAAATTAAAGAATTAGCTAATCAAAGTGCAAAAGCTGCTGAAGATATAGCTAGTAGAATAACTGGTGTTCAAAAAAACACTTCCGATGCAATAAATATAATAAGCGAGGTTTCAGAAGTAATTCAAACATTAAATGAATTTTCTGAAATTACACAAAAATCATTAGAGCAACAATCTCAAGCTATAAATGACATTGCATCTGTTACAACTGAAACACAACAAGCAACAAAAAGCATAAAATTAAATATTGCAGAAGTTGCTACTGGTTCGGAAGACCTTGCAAAAAATACAGCAGAATCAGCAACTGGAGCAAATCAAATTTCTGCAAGCATTCATTCAATAGATGAAACAACAAATAATATTTCTGCAACATCCGAAGAAGTGAATATTTCGGCAAATCACTTAAAACTAATTGCTGATGAATTAAAATTAATTATAACCCAATTTAAGATTTAATAAACAAGAGGAAATCATGAAAAATTATTGGAGAAATTTGAGCTTAAAAAATAAAAGCATTTTGCCAATAGCAACTATTAGCTTAATAAGTGCAATTTTTATATATGCTTATTTTTCTAAGTTATTTGAAGAAACAGCCGTAAATAACCTTGTTGAGAAAAGCAGATTATTGATCTTGCAAGCAGAATCTGCAAGAGAGTATGCTGCTGAACAACAAAAAGCAAATGTGTTTAGACATGATTTAACCGAAATTGATGACATATTAAAAACTGTTCCAATCGTAGCGGCAATGGAAGTAGCAGGCAAAAAGGCTGATGAAGTTGGACTAAAATTTAAAGTTCCTAAAATATCTGCTCGTAATCCTAAAAATAATCCTGATGATTACGAAATAAATATTTTAAATAAACTTGAAAGCGAAAATTTACAAGAATACTGGGAAATTGACGAAGCAACAAATCAAGTAAGATATTTTAGACCAGTAAAATTAACTCAAGAATGTATGGCTTGTCACGGTGACCCAAGTACTTCATTAGAACTTTGGGGAAATAATGAGGGATTAGATCCAACTGGTGTTAAAATGGAAGATTGGAAAGTTGGCGAAATGCACGGAGCTTTTGAAGTAATGATGCCATTAGATGAAGTTCAAGCCGATATTGCGAATAAATCGTTAATCATTGCTTTAATTGTTGCTTTTGCTGCAACTTTGGTAATGATAATTATATATTTGGTACAAATTACTATAAGTAAACGAATTGGGAATATCGTTTCGGCAACAGTTTTAATAGCTGATGGTGATTTAACCACCAACTTGGATGATGACTCAAACGATGAATTGGGTGTACTTTCTACAAAATTTAATTTATTCACGAAAAAAATACATGCAATTATTAAAGATTTGCAAAGTCATTCCAATGATATTGGAGAATTTTCAAAACAATTATTTGATGTTTCTGAGCAGCTCACATTAAAATCAAATGCTCTAAATGAAAATGCAAATAATGTTGCTTCGGCAACTGAAGAGGTTTCAATTAACTCTAACACAATGGCTGCAACTGCCGAAGAAATGAGTATAAACGCCGCAAATGTTTCAACTGGAGCAGTTGAAATGGCAGATAGTGCAAATTCAATTGCAAGCGCTGCCGAAGAAATGAGTATGTCGGTTGAAGATGTTGCCAACAATGCACGCGGAGCCTCGTCCATAACCGAAAAAGCTGCTCTTATGTCGAACAAAGCAACAAATACTATGAACACTTTAGGAAAATCTGCAAACGAAATTGGAAAAGTTACTGCTGTAATAAAACGAATAGCAGAACAAACAAATCTTCTTGCATTAAACGCCACAATTGAAGCTGCATCTGCTGGCGAGGCAGGAAAAGGATTTGCAGTTGTTGCAAACGAAATTAAAGAACTTGCAAATCAAAGCGCTAAAGCGGCAGAAGATATTGCAAACAAAATTTTTGGAGTTCAAGCAAATACGCAAGAGGCAATAACTGTTATAGATGAAGTTTCTCAAACAATTAAACAAGTTAATGAATCTGTAAATTCTATATCTAAAGCTGTTGAACAACAGGCGATTGTTTCAAATGAAATTGCTAGCAATATTAGTCACTCACAAGTTAATATTCAATCAGTTACTAGTAATATTGCCGAAGTAGCTCAAGGCTCTCAAGATATGGCAAAAGCAACAAGCGAGGCTGCACAAGCTGCAACTGATGTTGCTCAAAATATTGCAGAAGTGAGTGCATCAACTGAAACAATAAGAGATGATGCTGAAACTGTTCGAAGTGCTTCAAATCATCTAAAAGATGTGGTTCTTGAATTAGCCACAATAATAAATAACTTTAAAACTAAATAACGGGTGACAAATGTTTGGTACAAAACTTCTATCTTCGATTAAAAACAAACTTTACTTAGTAATATTTACTTTTTTTATGTTTATGCTATTTACTGTTGGAATGACTTGGAACACAGTAAATGACCAAAAAAGTGATGGAAAAGTGATTAATATTGCAGGAAGACAAAGAATGCTTTCTCAAAAATTGACAAAAGAATTTTTCTCATCAATTTTATTCTTTGACCAACAAGAGGCGTATATCAAGAATTCATCTAAAACTGCAAAATTATTTGATGAATCTTTAAACAATTTAATAAATGGAAATGAAGAATTAGGGTTACCAGCCACAGATGATGAAAAAATACTTGAACAAATGACTAAAGTTAAAAATCTTTGGGATATATTTTATAAGCACATTAATGTTATGACTGACCCAAATGCATACTCAGGCGATAAGCAAATTGCTTTAAATTTTATTGAAGCAAATAATGTTCCTATCTTAACTGAAATGAACACAGCAGTGGAAATGTATGAAGCACTTTCATCGAGCAAAACAAGTGATTTGATTACTTTTTTAGGAATTTTAATAGTGATTTCAACCGTTTTGTCAATTTTTATAACATTCCAGATTCAACTTTTGATTGTAAAGCCAATCAAAAAAACTGTTGATTCAATTGTTAAAGTTTCAAGCGGCGATTTAACAATAAGATTAGAAAAAACAAATGAAAGTGAATTAGATGAACTTGTTTTAGCGCTTAACAATTTCATATCTAACTTGAGCGAAAATATGAAAATTCTTCAAGTTGAAGGTCGCTCAATTAATAATTCAGCAAAAGAATTGTTCACATTTTCAACACAATTGGCTCGAAATGCAGAGTCTGAAAAAGAACAAACTGCAACAATAGCTTCATCAATTGAAGAAATTTCTATAAATGTTAGCACAATTGCAGCAACTGCTGAACAAATGAGCACCAATGCAAGCGTAGTTACATCAAACACAGAAAATGTTAAAGATAATTCCAGCAATGTTGGTCAAGCAATTATTGAAATGAATAACTCAATGAACCAAGTAATGGATTTTGCAAACGGAGCAAACGAAATTGCTCACGAAGCTATTTCCCTTTCGGGAAAAGGTACTGAAACAATGGATTTATTAGGCAGCGCAGCAAACGAAATTGGAAAAGTGACTGAAGTAATTAAACGAATTGCCGAACAAACAAACTTGCTTGCATTAAATGCAACAATTGAAGCCGCTTCTGCTGGTGATGCTGGAAAAGGTTTTGCGGTTGTTGCCAACGAAATTAAAGAACTTGCTAATCAAAGTGCAAAAGCCGCCGAAGATATTGCAGAAAGAATTTCTGGTGTTCAAGCAAATACAAAAGAAGCAGTTAAAGTAATTGGTGAAGTTTCTAGTGTTATTGGAAAAATTAATGACTCAATTACTCAAATTTCTTCTTCAGTTAAAGTTCAATCAAATGCATCAAAAGATATTGTAAAAAGATTAGATAATACCCAAAATAGTCTAACTCAAATTGTTGCAAATATTTCTGAAGTTAATGTTGGAACAAATGAATTAGCAAAAAGCACTAGCGAATCATCAGCTGGAGTTAGTGAAGTAGCAAGGAGCATTTCAGTATTAAGTGATGCAAGTTCAGAAAATATGCACGGAGTCTTGCAATTAAAAGATTCTGCAGAAAGTTTCAAAAATATTTCTGATAATCTTATAACAATTGTAAATCAATTTAAATTGGATTAGAATTTATTTAGCCGAACGTAACATAATATTTGGAATATACTCAATATATAATTAAGGTAAATAATGGCAAATGATGTAAAAGTACTAATTGTTGATGATTCTAGGATTTATAGAGGAATTTTAGAAACAGCTCTAAAAAGTGTTGAAGGCTTAGAAATTGTTGGCTCGGTACGAGACGGATTTAAAGCCCTAGAATTCATCAAAAACAATCCGCCAGATATTGTTACTTTAGATGTAGAAATGGACGAAATGGATGGACTTGAAACTCTAAAAGAAATTGAGAAATTAAATAAAACAAATTTGGGCAAGCAAGTTAAAGTAATAATGGTTAGTTCGCACACAACAAAAGGTGCCGAAGCCACTATTAAATCGCTTGAATTTGGAGCTATTGATTTTATTCCAAAACCCTCAACCTCAAACCCAAATGCCAGCATTGAGTATTTAAAGCAAGAATTAGGTCAAAAATTGTTAGTTTTAGGTGGAAAACAGAGTTTTTCAATTCCTAATAAAATTCAAACAAATATAACTTCATTACCCAAAACTGAAAACAAACCACAAATTAACAATCGCATTTCAGGAAAGTATAACACAATTTTAATAGGAATTTCAACTGGCGGACCTAAAGCCCTAACAGAATTAATTCCTAGTTTGACAAAAAATATTTCAATTCCAATTTTAATTGTCCAACATATGCCAGCAACTTTTACTAAAGCTCTTGCCGATAGCTTAAATGCTAAAAGTAATTACACAATAAAAGAAGCCGAAGAAGGTGAAATAGTTAAACCAGAATTTGCATACATTGCTCCTGGTGGAAAACACATGGTAATTAGGAAAGTTGGAACTGACAATTTAATAAGTATTACCGATATGCCACCCGAAGAAGGTTGCAAACCTTCTGTAAATATGATGTTCCGTTCTGCAGCAACAACTTTTGGTGGAAAGTCAATAGCAATTATCCTAACAGGAATGGGCTCTGATGGTACTAAGGGATTAGCTCCACTAAAACGCGCTGGAGCTTATGTAATTGCTCAAGATCAAGAATCAAGTGTGGTTTTTGGAATGCCAGGAAGCGCAATTCAAGCTGGTCATGTTGATGTTATTTCACCACTTAACAAAATTGCTGAAACTGTTTCTAAATTACTTTAACACATTCCTAAATTAGGATTTTTGAAAAATTATTAAAAATATTTTCTCAATGCAGTTGCCATATTATCTAATGGAACAATGTCATTTGCCATATTTATTTTAATTACAGCTTCTGGCATTGATGATAAAATGGCAGTTTTAGGATCTTGTACCATAATTTTTCCTCCAGCAGCATGAATATATCCTGTGCCGTAAGCTCCATCTTTTCCCATACCAGTAAATACTATTCCAATACTCTTATTTCCAAAAGAAGAAGCAATACTTTTAAATAATGGGTCGGCAGAAGGTTTAACAAAGTTTTCTGGAGGTGTGTCAATCAATTCTATTACATTTGTGCTTTCTTTAAGAACCATATGAATATTTCCAGGAGCCAAATATATATTACCAGGACTCACTTCTAAACCAGTTGCTCCTTGATAAACTTTCATTTCTGTTACATCTTGAAGCGAAACCACAAAAGAATCCAACATCCATTTTGGTCCGTGTAATACAATTAAAAATGCAGCTTCTTTAACAACTCCAAGACTTTTAAAATACTTAACTAACGTACTTGGTCCTCCTGTACTAGCAGCAATACCAACACAATAAAAATCCTTTTTACATGAATTCAATGTTTTTTTCACTTCTTGTTTTGTGATGCTAGTAGAACCTTTTTTAATTGCATTTTCTATTTTATCAATAAGTTTTTCAAAATCAATTGGTTTTGTTAAATATTCATCAGCACCAGCAAAAAGAGCTTTGTTTTTAGCTTCGGTTGAGTTAACTGCAGTTAATAAAAAGATTATTGGCTGTTTCTTTAATTCGCCTCTAACTCTACTAATAAGTTCTATTCCATCCATTTCGGGCATAAGCCAATCAGCAATAATTACATCAAATTCCATTTCTTTTATTAATTTTAGCGCTTCTAATCCATTAGTTGCATTTGAAACAGAATAACCTGCCTTTGCTAAAACTTTTCTAACTGCAAAACGTGCCGAGTGATCATCTTCAACTAATAAAATATTGTACATTCTTTCTCTTCATTTTTTAATAAGTAAAACACTATATAAACTTTTTTCTGTTCAAAAGTTACATTTTTAATAATATATTTTCTATTTGAAAAAGCAAAATTTGCCCAATAAATTCATATTTTGCTTAATTTCATCATTTATTTGCATATTTAGTAAATCTAACTGCAAATGTACTTCCTTTTCCTTTTTCGCTTTCTGCTGTAATTGTTGCTTTATTTAACTTGCAATATTCAAAAACTAAAGCTAGTCCAATTCCATTTCCCTCATAAATACGAGTGTACCCCATTTGTTCTTGAGAAAATGGAATAAAAAGTTTTGATAAATACTCTTCCGAAATGCCAATTCCTTCATCTTCAATTTCGACAACAATTTTATCTTCTTCTTCAAAAAATATTCTTAAATAAATATGCCCTGTTTCTGTGTATTTTATTGCATTATCCAAAAGCTGTATAAATATCTCTTCAACAGTCTTCAAATCAGCATTTATTAATGAATTATCAAGTTTATTTTCAATGGTCATAATCAGTTTTTTATCTTTTGCTTGAACAAAATATTCTTCGAAAAGATTTTGCAACACATTTTCGACCAAGTCAAATATTTCGAAATTTTCCTGATATGCTCCAGCTAATATTTCGGACAAGTTAAGGACTAAATCAACTGTTCGAATTATTCTATCTCCGCTACTTTTAATTAGTGAAAAGCAGGTATTAATATCTTCATCGGCATATTGCACAAGCTCTTCCTCAATAATATATGATAAACTAACTATTGAATTTATAGGGGTTCTAATTTCGTGCGACATTTGGGCTAAAAAGATTGATTTCAACTTATCAGCAGCTTCAGCTTTTTCTTTTGCTTCAATCAATTTCATTTCTGCGTCACGAACTTCTGTAATATCTCTAATTATTGTTAAAACTTTATCATCGCCAAATTTCACCATTCTTGCTTCTTCAGAAAGTTTTTTTGTTCCAAATGGAATAGAATATCTAAAAACATTACTATTTCCACTTTCAAGAGTTTTATCAATATTTTCTTTTGTCAAATTTGCAATTTCTTGAGGTAGAACTTCGTTAATATTTTTCCCAATAAATATTTCGGGTGGAAAGGAAAGTTTACTAACATCTTGAGAGTGATAATCTAAGAAAACGCCATTTTTATCAAAAATGAAAATTAAATCTGGAATTGCTTCTAAAATACTTCTGTTTTTTTCGGTACTCTCCCTAATTTTTTCTTCGCTAATTTTAAGAAGTTGTTTTTCTTCTTCCAACTCGGTAATATGTTTAAATTGCTCCAATTCACGTAATCTTCCTTCATTTATTGCTCTGTACTCAGATAGATTCAGACCTTTTTCAATATTTCCTAAGATAAAATAAAATAGAATAAATAGAATAGTTCCTGCCAAAAGACTTACCCCAAACACAGTTAACATAATATTATTTGTGCTTTTATAATTTTCAGAAATATCTAACAAAATTAAAATTTTTGCCACATACTCCAGATTTGCATCATGAAGATTTAATGAATTTATTAAATATTTATTTCCTAAATAATCAAAATTATGACTCTTTTTTTCTTTATAACTGTTGAGAACACCATAAATATCGTCTATTTTCCAATCAACGCTTTTATAACTTAATTGAAGATTTTTAGTATCATCCCAACTTTCTTCAAAATTATTTATTTTATCAACCTGATTATTTCTCTGTTTTTTCGTGGTAAATACTAGTAATTGAACATTAAATGATTTGTAAATTGTGTTTAATTGATGCTCAATACCTTCTCCAAGTTGTATATAACCTTCTAATTTTCCATTAATATACCATGGAACAACAACTTCCAAAATTAGAGATCCGTCTTCCATAATATCAAATCCACTAACTACAATTTTTGCTTCGCTTGCTTGTTGCAAACTATAATTTGTAAATTTTTCGCCATATTTTTCTGGATTATGCACTTGCAGAAAATTTACTGAGTTTGTGTCATGAAAATAGAAATATGTAAAATTGGAAGAAGCTGAAACAGTTCTTTTAAGTTCTTTTGCTCTTTGAAGCAATTTTTCGCGGTTTTTACTTACCCAATATTTTTGTAATTCGTTATCATTTTGGAAAATGTAAATAGTTGATGTAAGTATTTTTATATTTTCTGCTTTATGAGAAGATAAAATATCGGTAACTGACCTCAAATTTTTTTGTGAATCAAATTCATTATGTAGGTTCATTAAACTAGAAATTGCGGCGTAAAAAACTACAACAATAAAATAAAGGGCAATGCCAACCGGAAGTAAAATTCGATTTTTTATTTTATTATTTTTTATCATCGGTTTGCATTAACCCCAATTGGTAATGTAAAATAGAAGGAGCTTCCAATTCGCAGTTCACTTTCAACCCAAATCTTGCCTTTGTTTTTTTCAACCAAATCTCTACATAAAACCAATCCTAAACCAGTTCCCTTTTCACCTTCTGTTCCCAAAGTTGTGTGATGTTCTTCAATTTTGAATAATTTTCTTTGAACTTCTTCCGACATTCCAATTCCAGAATCCTGTACTTTTATAAGCGCTTTTCCGTCGCTTATAATTCCATTAATTAAAATTTCACCGCCATCGGTAGTAAATTTTATAGAATTTGCAATCAAATTTCGAAGAATTGTTTCCAACATCATTGAATCGGCATGGACAAACAAATCATCGTCTGTTTTACAGCTAATTCTAATTTTCTTTTTTTGAGCGGAAATATTTGCAATTGAAATCACTTTTGAAAAAACGCTTTTTAAGTTAAGTTCTGTTGGTTTATATTCCATTCTTCCAGTTTGTACACGCGACCATTCCAATAACTGCTCAATTAAAGCATAAACATCCTTAATTGCTCCATTTAGCAAACCATTAAACTCAATATTTTCCTCTTTTGTCAACTCGCCCATACTTTCGTTAAGCAAATCACTCATTCCCATAATTCCTTGAAAAGGACTTTTTAAATCGTGCGAAATTATTGAAAAGAATTTGTCTTTATCTGCATTTGATTTTATTAGTGCTTTTTGTGATTCCACTAGCTTTTCATCGGCGTATTTTTTATCAATTGCTTTTACAACTTGTTTGGATACAAATTCGAGCAATTCTATATCTTCTGGACTAAATGCATTTTCGTCATTATAATCTTGAATTACCAAAACACCTTTAATTGCAGATTCAAAATTGAGGTATATTCCAACCCAAATTTTTGTAAACTCGCCACTAATGCCAACTTTTCCTTCCATTTGAAGCTGTTTATCAATTTCTTCGGTTATAATGCAGCTTTTTTTCTGGGTTAAAACATATTCTGTTAATCCGTCGCGTAATGGACCTGGCTCTGGTTTTGCATCTTTTTCATCAACATGATAGGGAAAACTTAATATTTGAGTTTCTTCATTATAAAGTGCAATGTAAAAATTATCGGCTGGCATTAACTCACCAATTATTTTATGGATTGAACCATAAAGCTCTTTTAATGATTTATCCGAATTTGCCGCATCAGAAATTTTGAACAAAGCTACTTGTGTTAATTCTTTTTTTCTAATTTGGGTTATATCTTGAACAATTCCCATGGACAAAACTGGTTTTCCCTCATTATTATACTCAGTTTTACCCTTTTCATTTACATATTTTGTGGTTCCATCAGGAAAAACCAACCTAAAAAAAAAATTATATTCAGTTTTGTTTTCTAACGAGTCTAAATATGCTTTTTTAATCTTTTCAACATCTTCGGGATGAATAACATTGTAAAATGCTTCTTTTGTAATTTCTTTGTTATTAAAATCTAAGTTATAAATATGAAATAATTCTTTAGAACGGCTAACATCGTTTGTAATTAAATTCTTTTTCCAATGCCCAACTCGTGCAAATTCTTGTGCTTCACGTAAATAGTATTCACTCTCTTTTAGCTTTTCTTCAGATAATTTACGTTCTGTATTATCTTCTAATAATCCCACACCACCAATAATTTCATTGTCTGCATAAATTGCACTAAAACGCGCAATTATTGGAATAATTTTATTTGAGGTTATTGTGTGATAATCGCCATCAAAGTAACCAAACCCGATAGTTAATGTCTTGTGAATTTCTATTTTTAATTTTTTGTCAGTTAAGTCGTCCAATAAATTAATGTTTAGCAAAACTTCTCTTGAACTGCCTATTATTTCGGAAAATTTGTTGTTGCAATCAATTATTTGGCTTGTTTTATCAAAATGGAAAATTCCTAATGGCGAATTATAAAATACAGTTTTATATATTTCATCACTTTCACTAAAAATTTTTAATCTGTTTTCTTCTTGTACCATATCCACAAAACCTTTTGAATGCAAAGTTTACTTTTGGATTTGAAAAATTTGCAATTTATTAGCACAATAATTAAATGTTTAATATTCAACTATGTACTATTGTCGAAAAAAAATTTGCATTTTTGAGGAAAATTTCAATTTTCTTAAAACATAAATTGAATAAAATGTGTGTGTGAAATAGTTAACCCATGACTTAAGTCGTGGGTTAATGGTAAATAAAACAAAACTTAAACGGTGTTAATCTTTTAAAAATAGATATATTTTCAATTGCTTATTCTACAATAAGTTCTTCTTTTCCCCATTTTTTTAAATTGAATTTTATGAAACTGATAATTTCGGCTTGTTGTTCGGCACCGTTTCCAGTTATTTCAATCGGTTTGCCAAATGAAATGTAAACTTTTTGATTTGTGTCAATGTGTCCAAAATCTTTTACTATTTTTCCATTAGCCCAAGCGTTTGTTAGCAAAGCAATTGGTACAACTGGAACGTTGTTTTTCTTTGCTAATTTTACACCAAGTGAATTAAAATTATTAACATCAAAAACTTTACTTCGTGTTTTTTGTGGAAAAAGTATAATTGAGCGACCTTCTTTTAATCTTTCGGCACCTTGTTCCATTACTTTAGCTAAATCTTCACGGGCATTTTCCCTTCCAACAATAATTGGATGACGAGCAGCGTTTATTGGTCCAAATAATGGAGTTGTGTTAAGTTCTTGTTTTGTTACAAAAGCAACTAACTTTTTGGGACAAATTATGCGTGGAAGAACAACTGTTTCCAAAGCACTCATGTGATTACTAATAAATATTGCTGGTCCGTCAAAAGAAGATAAGTTATTCATTCCGTCAATTTCAAATTTGAGTCCAACTTTTTCAAGTCCATCCATAATCATTTTGGAAGAATTTACCCAATTGTATCTATCGTAAAGATTTTTTTTTGTTAATTTATTGGCAAAAATAAAAACATTAATCATTAGTGGAAAAAATCTGAATGAAGCAGGTAAAAATGATTTTTTTTCAAGATTTGGTGAAGTAATGTAAACATCATTTTCTGCAATTACATTTTCATATTCTGTTACTATTTTCATTTTTACCTAAATAATTATTATTAACCAAAAATAAAATTTAGGGTGAAATCTTCAAATTCCACCCTAAATAAAAACCTAATTAGCATATTTTAATAAAATTGCCTTAACTAAATCATAAAATTTAGCAGTTGCAGAAATATTTAATCTTTCATCGGGCGAATGTGCACCTTCTATAGTTGGACCAAATGAAATCATATCAATTCCAGGATATTTTGCTCCGAGAAGTCCAGTTTCTAATCCAGCGTGAATTGCTTTAATTTTTGGCTCAGAATTGTTCAATTCTTTATAAACTTCTTTTGAAATCTTTAACAATTTGGAGTCCATATTTGGTTGCCAGCCTGGATAGCCATCACTCATTTCAACTTTTACTGCATTTCCAAGTTCAAAAACTGATTTTAGCATGTTGGAAATATTCACTTTTGCACTATTTATGGCACTTCTTTGACTTGTGGCAATAACTAATTTATTTTCCACTATACCAATTGTAGCAAGATTTGTTGAAGTTTCTACCAATCCTGGAATATCTGGACTCATTGCCATAATTCCGTGTGGAGCTGCTAAAAGTACTTTTATCAAATTAACAACAAATTCTTTTTTGAATATTTTTTCAACTTTTTCGTCTGTTTTAGTTAAAATTACTTTTAAACCATTGTCATTTACGTTAAATTCCAACAAAGTATCAGCCACAATTTTTTTGCAAATTTCGGAAACTTTGGCTTCGTCGTTTGAATTTAAGAGAATTGTAACTTCAGCTTCGCGTGGAATTGCATTTCGAAGCGAACCACCAGAAATGGCAGAAAGTTCAAATTCTACAGTTAATTCAATTCTATTTAATAACTGAGCTAATAAACGAATTGCATTTGCTCTTCCGTTTGCAACATCTAATCCAGAATGTCCGCCTTTTAAGCCAGAAACCATAAGATTGTATGCTGTTAAATTTGTGTCATTATTTGTGTAATCTAATTCAAAAATACCGCGAGTATCTTGTCCGCCAGAGCAACCAACATAAAATGCACCATCTTCTTCAGAATCAAGGTTTAGTAAAGTCATTCCTGTAATAAATCCAGGTTTTAGTGCATTTACGCCCGTCATTCCAGTTTCTTCGTCAATTGTGCAAAGTAGTTCAAGTGGTCCGTGAAGTGCAGATGAATCTGTGGCAATTGCCATTCCTGCAGCAACACCAATTCCATTATCAGCACCAAGAGTAGTTCCTTCGGCAGAAATCCAATCACCTTCGCGATAAATTTTTAGCGGGTCGTTTTCAAAATCGTGAATTGTAGCTTTGTTTTTTTCACAAACCATATCAAGATGACCTTGAATTACAATAGTTGGAGCTGATTCATATCCAGGAGTAGCTGGCACTTTTATAACAATATTTCCAACTTCATCTTCATTAAATTCAAAGTTATTATTAGTGGCAAATTCTCTAACATGCGTCCTAATTTTTTCCTCCTTTTTTGAAGGACGTGGAACTTGAGTCATTCCATAAAAATATTCCCAAACTAATTTGGGTTCTAATCCTTCAATTGCATCTTTTGACATAAGTACTCCTTTTGTGATATTTATGTAAATTCTTTTATTATTTTTAGTTTAGAATGTAACTTTTTCCTTTTAGCTATGACGAATGTTAAGAATATCGCCATCAACAACAACATACTGTTTGCCTTCCAAACGCCAAACGCCAGCTTCTTTACATTTATTAAACGAACCGTGTGCAATATAATCATCATAATGAACAACTTCTGCTCTAATAAATTTGTTGTAAAAATCGGTATGAAT
>Ga0074197_1000168_pt1 | contig 96540 bp, 85 predicted proteins | sample EPASupsiteSAE305_FD_64526 | JGI IMG/M metagenome (GOLD analysis project Ga0074197, IMG submission 64526) | Bioremediated contaminated groundwater microbial communities from EPA Superfund site, New Mexico - SAE3-05 reassembly with SPADES | ecosystem: Environmental > Aquatic > Deep subsurface >... | reverse complement strand
CCCTTCGTCGCGCCCTGGCGGGAAGCCCGTGCGCGGCCGTGTTCCCCGTTTCCGGCGACGCGGCCTCAAGGGAGCAGTTCCGCCGCGCGGCCGAAGCCTGCCGCGACACGGATATAGCCGTGGCCGCTATCACCGACGGACAGGAAGGCGCGCCCGGAACGCTGGAACTCCGCATAGCCTGTTTCGAGGACGGGGCCGACGAGGTCATCCCGGCCGGGATGCATCCGTCCGAGGCCGCCGCCCGCCTGAAGGCCGCCCTTCGCCGCATTTCCGCCTGCGCCCCCCAGGAAGTGCTTAAGGCCGGCGCCATAGAGCTTGACCCCGGCGCGCGCGCCGCCTCGTGCGGAGGCGCGGAGCTTCGCCTGACCTCCAAGGAATTCGACCTCCTCAAATTTCTCATGTCCTTTCCGGGCCGGGTACATCCACGCAACGAGCTTATCAGCAAGGTGTGGGGATACAATTATCTCGGCACGGCCCGGACAGTGGACGTGCACGTCACGCGCCTGCGCAACAAGCTTGGGGCGGAAGGGTGGCGCATAAATACCGTTCATTGCGACGGCTACCGGTTCATAGCCGCCGGACCCTGAGGGAGGAGCGATGGGCAATCAGCAGGCCATAGTCATCGTGGACGACGACCCCAATATGAGCGAAGGGGTTTCCGAAATACTTGAACTTGAGGGATTCGCCACCCACTGCGCCAAGAACGCGCAGGAGGGGGCCAAAACCGCGCAGGCCGTAAGGCCGGCGGCGGTGCTTACGGATTTCACCCTGCCGGACGCCAACGGGATGCAGCTTTGCCAGTGGGTAAAGAAAAATCTGCCGGGCACTGTCGTCATACTGGCCAGCGGGCGGGTCTTCTCGCCGCAGGAGCGCAATATTCCGAACGGGCCGGACGAGTATCTTCTCAAGCCGTTCGATATCGCCAATCTTGGAAAGACAATAAGCAGGATAGTCGCCGAAAAAGGAATGAAAAAATGAGAAAAAGCGTGTTAATGGGATTTGCCGCGGCGCTGGCCCTTATGGGCTGCGCGCGGGCCGACGCCGCCGTAAAGCTTGAACTGGTCGGCAAATGCTTCGACCGTAACGACCGCGCCTTCTGGGGCTATTTCGAGGTCGTTTCAGCCGTGAAAAAACGGCTTGGGCCGCAGGCGGAACTGACCATCCGCTGCCTTGCCGACAAGGATTCCTCAGGCAAATTCCGGGCCGCCAGCCAGGACGTGCTGGACGATGTGTTCCGCGTCGAGACCGTGCGGCGCAATTACGGCGCGCGCGTAGCGGATTATATGACCGGCCTGACTGTCAGCAACGCCTACGGCGAAAACGCCTGGCGCGTGGCCTCGGCCTACGCCGGCATTTCTCCGGAAGAGCTGGCCGCGAAAGTAAAACAGGGCGGCGAACAGGCCGTGGACGAAACCTACAATTACGCGAAAAAGAAAGCCATAGACAAGTCCATCATTCTAGTCAACGGCAAGCCCTCTGCTTCCGGCGGGGACCTCCTTACCCTGCTGAATGAAGTCAACGCGGTTTTGCCAGCGGCGCAGCGCGTCAAGATACCGGCGCTTTCCAAGCAGCCGGTGGCGGCCGAGCCCGCGCCTAAGATGTTCGTGGTGGTTTCAAAGCTCGATTACGCCGGAAACGCGGCCAAGGAGTTCAACGATAACCTTTCCTCCAGCTTCGGCGGCAAGGTAGAGGAAATCCAGTATGAGGCCGTGAAGGGCAATCCGGAACTCAAGGATGTGAAAGTCGAGTTCCTGCCCTATTATCTGGTCGAAAACACGCCAAAGACCAGCGCGGCTCTGGGCCGCTATGTGGAAGGCGGGATGGTCAAGAAGGCCGGCAAGTATTTCGCCATACTGGAAACTGGCGCCAACAAGGTTCTTCTGGACAAGACCTCTTCCCCCAAGACGCTGGAACTCTGGGTCATGGCCCACTGCCCTTACGGCGTGATGGCCGAGAAGACTATATCCGAGAACAAGAAAAAGGGAACTTTCCCTGCGGATGTGAAGCTTCATGTCCGCTATATCGCGAATATGGGCAAGGTCGAGGATGGAAAGAAATCTTTCAACAGCATGCACGGCTCGGCGGAATGGGAAGAGGATGTCCGTCAGTTGCTGATACAGAAGAACTTTCCGGACAAGTTCTGGAAGTATCTCGATATCCGCAACAGGGACTATCTCTCCAGTCTTTGGGAAACCGCCGCGCATGAAGCCGGCATAGACCCGGAGTTCATCCGCAAGAATTTCGAGGCGGGCAAGGCTTTGCTGGCGGAGGATGTCCGCGCGAGCGAGGCAGCCGGAATAAGCGCGTCGCCCACCTTCCTGTGGGAAGGCAATGTCACCGTTGCCGGCATGCCGGGACTCAAGAAGGTGCCGGGATTCGAGAAGATTGACCTCTCGGAAGGCCGCGCCGACGGCGCCGCCGCGCAGGGGTCCTGCAAATAGTGTAAAGAGTGGCCGGAATTTATAAAACGCGGGGCCGAAAGGCTCCGCGTTTTTTTTGAACGCATTTCAGCTCATGCGGAGCGATTAAAACACAATGCGGCAGTCAATGCCGAGCGCCGCGCACCGTTCGGAAAGCCTGCGGCTGGTAAGGTCGAAATAGCCGTCGGTCATTTCCCTCTCGAAGCCGTGTTCCCGGTAAAGCCGGACGGCGTAATCGTAGTTCATCCTGTCAACAAGCAGATAGTCTATTTTCCCCTTTAGCAGTTCAGGCAGCTTTTCCACTCCCGGCAGCATGGGGGCCGCCATCGCGTATGTTCTTATCCCGGCGCGGTGCAGTTCGCCCAGCGCGTTTATGCGTTCTTCTATGGAAGGCGCAAGCGGTTCGAATATCCTGCGCACGGCGTCATCTCCGGTGGTCACGCTGAAACCGGCTTTAAGATCCGGCGCGCGCCTGAGTATGTCCATATCTCTTAATATCAGGGGGGAGCGCGTCTGTATGACTGTAGGCCAGTCGTTGTCCGCCAGTATGGCCAGGCAGGCCCGTGTCAGTTCATATTTTTCTTCAAGCGGTTGATAGGGGTCGCATACGCCGCAGACCCATACGGTGTCCTTCTTTTTCTTAAGTATCTCGGCTCGCAGCAGTTCCGGCGCGTTTATCTTAACATCCACGAATTCGCCCCACGGTTCGGTGTGGCCTGTGAACTTTTTCATGAAGCGCGCATAGCAGTATGAACAGGCGTGCTGGCAGCCCGTGTATGGATTTATCACATAACTGTAGATTTTTGAGGGGGAAAGTATGCTTTTTACCCGTATTTCCCTGACAATCATAAAGAGGTCCTTTCGCTAAATGGTATCACAAAAGCGGGGGACTGAATGTGGCGTATATATTGACGGCTTGTAGAGGCTCGGTATTTTTTGCTACGTTAGTTGAAGCGCGTAATGTTTATATTAATACATGGAGCGGGTTGCCGTCATGGCTGAACGGAAGAGGCGGGGAAGGCTGTTCTTCAAATTTCTCTTTGTCCTGCTGCTTGTCTCGCTGGGACCGCTTGCCGTCGCCGGATATTACATGCTCAGCCTGAGCAAGAATATCCTGGTGCGCTCCACTCTTGCCGGACAGCAAACCCTTACCATCGGCCTGGCCGACACCGTTTACAATTATGTAAACAATTTCCGCAACGTGCTTTTCGACGCGGCGCGTCTTGACGAATTCCAGCGCAACGATCTGGCCGCCCAGACCGCGACGCTCAACAGGCTTATCAAGGTCCACGCTCCATTGCTGGAACTTTCCATAATAGACGCCGCCGGGGCTGAAACGGCCCGCGCAAGCTCCTTCCCTCTGGAAAGCAAGGTCAAGAATTATGCGCAGGACCCGGTTTTTGTCGGCGCCATGAAGACCGGCGAATATATCGGCTCCCTGGAGCGCTATCAGGGGCAGTATCCCGCTCTCACCATCGGTATACAGATAATAAGCGCGCAGACGGGCCGCGCGGCGGGCGTGCTCCGCGCAAAGATAAACCTCACCGGGCTTAGCAGCATACTGCATTCCGGTTTCCCCGACACCAGCCGCACTCAGGCCGCGGTGCTCGGGCCGGAGGGCTTCCTTGTCGCCCACTCGAACATGGAACTGGTTTTCAAGCCTGACTCCCGCCTTCCCCGGGAAGTGATGGATATCCTTCTGGGCAATACCGCCCGGGAAGGCAGCGGCGAAATAGCCCTTCAGGACGGGCGCAATGTCCTCGGCGCTTTCGCCGAGGTGGACAAACTCGACTGGCGCGTTTATATACAGCAGCCCATGGATGTGGTGGACAAGGCTTCCTCCGAGATGCTTGCCAAGACCCTGCGCGCCCTGGCCATAGTCATGGTCTTCGTGCTGTTCCTAAGCTATGTGGTGACGCTCATCATCGTGCAGCCCATAACGGCCCTGCGCGAGGCCGCCACCATGCTCGGGCAGGGACAGTTCGAGGATCTTCCGGAGATACACACCGCCAACGACGAGATAGGCGACCTCGCCCACACGTTCGTGCAGATGAGCGAGTCCCTGAAAATAAAGACCGTGGAGCTGCTCTCGGCAAAGGACGAGTTGGAAAAGCTCAACCGTTCCCTGGAATCCCGCGTCGAGGCCCGCACCCGTGAACTGAAGGCCGCGCTGGACGAGCTGATAAAGAAAGAGCGCCTCGCCGCCATCGGGCAGATGGCTTCCGTCGTGGGCCACGAGATAAGAAATCCGCTGGCGGTCATAAACAATTCCGCCTTTTTCATAAAGACCAAGCTTGGCGCCGCCGGCGATGTCGACCCGAAGATTGCCAAGCATCTGTCAATCATCGAGTCCGAAATACAGCAGGCCAACGGCATCATAAACGAGATTCTGGGTTTCGCCCGCACGCGCGAGTTGATGCTGAAGCCGGTTTCGCTAAATTCCTACATCGAGGACATACTGATGTCCTATCCGTTCCCCGCGCATATAGAGGTCCACAAGAGCCTCGCGCCGGAAAACCCGTGGGTCAATATCGACCACGAGGAAATGAAGCAGGCCATACGCAACGTAATCGGCAACGGCGTGGAGGTCATGCCCGAGCGCGGCCGCGTGACCATTGCCACCGCCATAGACCCTTCCGGAGAGAGCGTCCACATAGACATAGGCGACGCCGGCCCCGGCATACCCAAGGACGTTTTTGAAAAGATTTTCGCCCCTTTCTTCACCACCAAGGCCCGCGGCACCGGCCTGGGCCTGGCGGTGGTGAAAAAGGTCGTTGACCGCCACAAGGGCAAGGTCGAAGTGGCGACCGAGCTCGGCAAGGGCACCACTTTCCGGATTCATATACCAGTATTCAAGGAGCCGCCTCGTCCAACGGCGGCATGACAAAAACATATGCCAGAAGCCACAAAGATTCTTATAGTAGACGACGACGCCCATCTCCGCGACACCCTGCTTGACCTGCTGGAAATGGAGGGTTACGCCGTGTTCCAGGCGGGCAGCGGACAGGAGGCCATGACGCTGGTGGCCGAACACTGCTTCGACATCATACTGATGGATTTCAACCTTACCGACAAGACCGGCATCGAGGTCATACGGGACATCCGCCAGCTGGACAAGGAAAGCCAGATACTGATGATGACGGCCCACGCCTCGCTGGACACCGCGGTCAAGGCCATACAGGAGTCCGTTTACGACTTCCTGATAAAGCCGGTGGATTTCAACAATCTCAAGCGGGCCATACGCAAGGCGCTGGAGAAGAGGCGGCTGGAGCAGGATATCAAGAACCTCATCTCGGAACTGCAGAAAAAGAATTCCGAGCTGCTCAACCTGAACGACATGAAGTCCAAGTTCCTGTCCATGGCCTCGCACGACCTGTCCAACTCGCTCATGACGCTCCAGATAAGCTTCGAGATGCTGGCCGCCAGCCTCAAGCCGGATTCGGAACAGGCCAAGAAGATAACCTATATCACCAACGGCATAAGCCAGCTTTCCCGCCTGATAGGCGACCTGGTTGACTGGGCTTCCATAGAAAAGGGCAAGTTCCGCCTTGAGAAGAATTATTTCGAGATAGCGAAGATGTCGGAGGACCTTGTGGAAGGCCCGCGCACCCGGGCGAAGCAGAAGGACATCATGGTCAACTTCGCAGCCGCCCCCGACGCGGAAAAGCTGCTGGTCTGCGCGGACAAGCGCCGCGTGACGCAGGTGCTGCTCAATCTGATGGAAAACGCCATACGACATACCCCGCGCGGCGGCAACATAACCGTCACGGTGTCTACGGCCGGGCCCGGAAACGTGCGCGTGGCCGTGAAAGACTCCGGTGACGGCATAGATTCCGCGGTGGTCCCGAAGCTGTTCCGCAGCTTCTACCAGGGCGAGGGGGACAAGACGCAGAAGGGCAGGCTGGGGCTAGGCCTGTCCATCGCGAAAGAAATCATCACCAGCCACAACGGGCAGATTTGGGTGGAGAGCGAGGGTGTGGGGAAAGGCGCCACGTTCCAGTTCACGCTGCCCACGGCGCAGCCGCAGGCCGGCGCGCCGGCAGAGGGGAAGGAAGCGAGCGCCGCCTGAGAGACCGGCCGCGCTGTCCTTAAAGTCAAGGCAAAGGGAGCAATCAAATGGCAAGCACTCCGAAAAAAATCATAAAGGTCATGATAGCCGATGACCAGACGCTGTTCCGCGAGGGCATAAAGGACCTGCTGGAAGGGGAGAAGTGGATACAGGTCGTCGCCGAGGCCGCCGACGGACAGGAAGCGGTGCGTCTGGCCAAGAAGCTCAAGCCGGACGTAATACTCATGGACATAAAGCTGCCGAAGATGGACGGCGTTTCCGCCACGCGCATCATCCGCAAGGACATCCCGGAAACCAACGTCCTCATGCTTTCCAGTTTCGAGGACGAGGCCCACGTCATGGAAGCCATACAGGCCGGGGCCAACGGCTATCTCTCAAAGATGCTTCCGGCCACCGAGCTGGTCAACGCCCTCAAGACTTTCGCCAGCGAAGGTGTCATGATTCCGCAGCAGATAATGGGCAAGCTCATACAGGGTCTGCGCCAGTTCGGCGGTGGCGGGCCGTCTTCGTCTTCGCCCACCTCCCTCACCAAGACGGAAATAAAGGTGATGGACCTGCTGGGCCGCGGGAAATCCAACAAGGAAATCGCGGCGGAACTGACCTGCAGCGTCAAAACTATAAAGAACCATCTCAACAGCATTTTCCAGAAGCTTGGGGTCTCCAACAGGACCGAAGCCGTGGTGAAGGCCATAGAAAAGGGCCTCATATCGGCCGAGGACAGCAAGCCCCAGGCGGAAGAGGATGATGATGACATCTAAGCGGGCCTCCGGGCTTGCGGAAGGCGCGGCCGGAGGCTATAACATCATATGAAGGCTGTCGCCTGGACGCTCAATCAGTTGCTGGCGCTTGAGCGGGCACGTCTCGGTTTCATTGCCCGCTCGCGGAAGGGCCAGACAAGTGTTGAGTATATTTTGATGCTTGCCGCCATAGCGACGCTTGTGATTATTTTTATTGCCATGTTCGGCAAGAAGTTTCTGGGCGGTTTTTTCAGCATAGTGGGCATGATTGTGGGAACGCCCGCTAAAAAGACGTGAGAGGCGGCCGGGTATGAAACTGACGGACACTATTCTTGGCGCGATGCGGCGCGCCGCCCTGACAAGGGGCGGCCAGGTCGCCATTCCCGCCGTGTTCATAGTTCCCACGCTTTTCATGTTCGTCTACCTGCTGTTCGAGACCGCCAAGCTTTCCCGCGAAAAAATCCGCCACCAGTTCGCCGTGGACTCCGCCGCGTTCATAGAAATGTCCGGCACGTCAGACTTCCTCAACCGCACGGCCTATGTAAACGGCGCTTTCCCGTACAGAATATTCCGCGAGGCTTTCGCCTGCAACGTTTCCGGCGGCGACGGCAACCTCGTTCCCAAGACCGACGATACCAAGGACGAATGTCTTTACGCCCTGCTCTACAACGTCGGCGCTTTCCCGATATACGGCTCGGACGACGCCTCCAGCGACGACTCCGCGCTGGACAGCGAGAAGCTCTGGAAGGTGGCCTTCGCCCCCCGCGTAACGATGGGCGGCGGCACGGTCAACCTGAACGTGGACAACCCCTCATTCCCGGAAACGATGGTCCTGTTTGAAAAGAGCAAGGTCACGCGCATGTATCTGGGCTGGGAGGCGGCGAACAGCATTTTCAACACCTACGCCACGGTTTACATGCTGCTGGGCGACGTGCAGTCCGCCCAGAGGTCGGTCTACGAGAAACTGACCGAGCGCTTCAATTTCTACCGCAAGTCCTATTATCTCAATACGGGCGAATGTCAGGACAGTCCCGACAGCTGCGGCGAGATGGGCCTTACCGCAAGCGGAACAAATTCAATAGTCAATAACAAGATAAAGATGAAAATGAACTATATACAGAGCGTCTATATAGCCGCCAGAAAGCTGGTCGGCGGCATGGACCCCCTGCGTGTCGTGGAAACCGACCCGCCCGTCGCTTTCCAGGCTCCCGGCCTGTTCCAGCTTTCAGTGGTGCAGAACAGGGACGCGCTGTCCTCCATGGCGCAGGGGCTGGATGTTTACCAGGACTGGGACGTTTCGGACACATATTTTGCAAAGGCGTCGGAGCTTAAGGCCCTGGCCGGATGCCAGCAGGTGGGCAACAAGGTCTGCGTGCACGCCAGAATCGCGGTGCAGTGCCCCCGCTATAACAGCGGTAACAACTGCGTCTGGCCTAATCCCACGCCCAAGTACCAGACAAGGCTTTATCCATAGGCGGCCATATGAGCGGATTGTTCGGACTTTTAAGAAAAAGAAAAGGGCAGGCCACCACGGAAGTGGTGCTGCTGTTCCCTGTCTTCATGCTCATAGTGTTCGTCACCGCCAAGATATTTGCCCTGCTTGTTCTGGTTCAGAAGCTGGAGATATCCTCCTATTACGCGGCGCGCAGGTGGCAGCTTGAAAGCCACAAGAACGCCAATTTCTTCTCGAATGATGACGCCATGCTTCAGGTGGGTAAAAGCAGCATAAAGGAAGTCATAAAGGGCTATATCGGGTTTAACGAACCGTCCGTTAGGGGTTTCCTGAATCTTAAGGATTTGCAGATAAGCGTGGTCCGCACACAGGTCTGGCAGGTCATGACGATAACCGTGACCACGAATCCGGCCGGTGTCAAGATTCTCTGCCGCTGGCCGAAATCGCAGGTCTGCTCGGGTTTCAAGAGCGACTGCGGCGTAGGTTACGATTACCTGTGCGTTAGCGGCGGCACGCTTGAAACTATAAAGTATATACCGAACCGGGACCGGCCCATTCAGTTCCAGCTGCCGGGCCTTCAGTAGCCTTTCCCGGTCGGACCGTATGACAAGGATTCAGTGCCGCATGGTCTTGAGGCCAGTGCGGCGGAAGGCAGGATTTATTTATGTTCATCGAGCGCCTTAAACTGTGGTGGAGCATTTACTGGGTGTGGGTCCTGATAGGACTCCTGCTGCTCATTTCCGTTCTTCTGCCGGCGTGGTACATGGTGGGGATGGAGGAGAACACCCGGCGCTACCTCATGGCGATGAACCTGGTCAACATGCCTTTCCAGGTCATAGCCACGCTCATTTTCGTCGGCCTGCTGTATATCATGCAGTTCGGCGGTTTTTCCTCCCTGCGCAAGCGCAGGATAAAAACTTCCGCCGTTAAGGTGCATTTTTCCGATGTCATCGGACTTGGAGAGGCCAAGCGCGAGGCGTGGGAGACCGTCCAGCTCATAAAGGACCGGACGCGGCTCAAGGCCATCGGCGGGAAAATACTTCGCGGAGTGCTCATGGTCGGGCCTCCCGGCTGCGGCAAGACCATGCTGGCCAAGGCAATCGCCACGGAAGCGGGCGTTCCGTTCCTTTCCTGCTCCGGGTCGGAATTCGTGGAGGTTTTTGTCGGGGTGGGCGCTTCCCGCATGAGGAGGCTTTTCGGGCAGGCCCGGGCCTATGCCAGGGCCTACGGCGCGTGCATAATCTTCATAGACGAGCTTGAAGTGATAGGCCGCCACAGGATACTGCATGACGCTTTCGGCGGCGGGGCGGAGACCAACAGCACGCAGAACCAGCTGCTGGTGGAAATGGACGGCCTTAACGACGAGGCGGCCAACGTGGTGGTAATCGGCGCCACCAACGCCGGTTCCTGCCTGCTGGACCAGGCGCTGCGCCGGCCCGGCCGTTTCGACAGAGAAATTTTCGTGGGCAAGCCCAACCTTGAGGAGAGGGGCAGGCTGTTCGAGCATTACCTGTCCAAGGTGAAATTCGATCCCGCGATAAGCGTGGCCAAACTGGCCCGCAAGGCCGTGAGCAAGACCCCGGCCGAAATCGAGAATATCGTGAAGGAAGCGGCTCTCATAGCCGCCCGCAAGCGCAAGGAAAAACTCGAGTACAAGGAACTGAGCGAGGCTGTGGAGAGGATTGAACTGGGCATAGAGCACCGCCTGAGTCTCACCCCGCAGGAGAGGGAGCGCGTCGCCTATCACGAGGTGGGGCATCTGGTGGTGCTGTACCTTACCCACCCCACAAACGACGTGTTCAAGATTTCCATACGCCAGCGCGGAAGCGCCCTGGGTGTTGTGCATTCCGTGCCCAGGGAAGAAATGTACACCGATGACAGCCCCAGCATTCTTGCGGACATACGGTTCGCGCTGGGCGGCTACGCGGGGGAGCGCCTTAAATACGGCGTGACTAGCAACGGCGTAAGCAGCGATTTTTCCGCCGCGATGAACATGGCCCGCGGGATGGTATGGCGGTTCGGCATGGGGCCTTCCGGCCTGGTCGGAGATTTTTCCGGCGAGAAATTGTCCGAGCAGACCCTGTCCGTGCTGAATCAGGACACGCAGAAGATTTTGCAGTCCCAGCTTGCCGAGGTAGAGGCTCTGCTGAAAAAAGAATGGCAGCTGGTAGAGGTTCTGGTGAGGGCAGTGCTGGAGAGGGAAGAGCTGGACTTCGACGAAATTACGGACATTTTCACGCGCAACGGCAAGCCTCCCCGCCTGATACCCGGCGGTCCGCAGGCCGAGAACGCGTAAAAGCTGGTTTGGAGGGGTTATGGCAAGAAAATTCATGGGTCCTATATTCGGACGCAAGGACAAGAACGGGGAGGACCGCAACCTGTGGTGGCTGCAGGGCGTGTTCCTGGCGCTGTTTCTTGTCGTCGGCGGCATATTCGCCCTGAAGGCGACATATCAGGCCGCTTCAAAGCTTACCGGCGGTAAGGGCGACGCAGACCAGTCCGCCAGCGGGCTTTACAAGGGGGACCCGCGCGCGGCATCCAGCGGTTTCTTCAGTGGGGAGGAGGAGGCCGACAATTCCTCCATGCCGGCAAGGACAAGCATGGCCGGCCTGACCGACTCCTCCGCGGGCGTGTCTTCCTCCGGGACTTCCGGTTCGATCTCTTCGGAAGGTACGGGCGGGCTGAAGCCCCTCTCGGCTTCGGAGGTCGGTTCCGGCGCGGCGTCGCCTAACATGACGGGCATGCGTGATTTCGGCTCGCAGTCCTCGCGTCCGGCGCTGGCGGCCCGGCCTTCCGGTCTTGCCAAAATGGGCAATACCGCACCAAGGACAGGGGGCGGGGTTTCCGCCTCAATGGGCGCGGCGCGCGGCGGAATGCAGGTGCAGGTTCGCGAGGGGGATGCTTCTCTCGCCGGGGCTAACACGGCGGGGCGCTCAAGCAAGTCCGTGTTCAACGCGCTTAAGCAGGGGGCTAAAATCGCCCTGATGGGCGCGCAGAGCGGTTCCATGGACACCGCCTCGCAGTGGAACACCTCCGTGTTCGACGGCGGGGAGCAGACCAACAGAAGCATCGATTACGGCGGCAAAGGCGCAGCGTTGGACAAGTTCGACCCCAAGAGCGTTCCGGGCTATCTCCGCGAGGACGCGCTCAAGCTGAGTTCCGTGGACACCCTCAATGTTCCGAAGGTCGGGGAATTGTCCGACAACGCCGCGGCTTCCGCGGCCGACCCGAAGAACAAGAAAAAGAACAAGCAGTCCGGCATGAGCATGAACGGCAGTCTCTACGGCGGGGCGTCCGGTATTTTGAGCCCATCCAGTTCTGACGAGGAAGGTACGGAGGAAGACGGGACCACAAGAGGCATGGTGGAATCCGGGCTCGCTGGCGGGGTCCAGGCGCAGTATTCCATCAATTCCTTCTCTGGCGATTACGGAACGGAGGATTATGACAGCTATCTTGACGGCTTCGAGACCTGCGAACCTCCGGTCACCAATTCCTTCACCGACGGTTCGTATACCGTGGATGACGGCACGGGCTGCATGCACCTGTGCAATGAGACTTCGTGCGAAATGAGCTGCTATGCATAAAGAAGGCATCGTAAAGTGCGCCGCCGCAGCAGTTTTGGCAGCTGCGGCGTTTATCCCGGCGGGCTGCTCCAAAAGCCCCGCCGATGAAGTGGTTTCGCTGTTCATGAAACATGACGCCGCCGAGGTTTCGGAAAGCAAGCTTCGCGCTGCCATCAAGTCCGAGGCCAAGGACGGGCTGAAGTATTTCGACAAGAACGCCGATGTCGTGAGCCTTGTCCACCAGCGCATGGCCGTGTCCAGGATGCTGGGCTCCAAGGTGGGCGTCGGCCTGCTGATAGCTTCATCGGCGGAAGGACTTCATATCTCCCGCGTGCTGCCCGGGTCTCCTTCTCTGGAGGCAGGGCTTCGTGACGGGGACAAGGTTCTCGCTATCGCGGGTTACAGCGCGGCTAATATGACCGTGGCCCAGGCTCACGAGCTTCTGTCCGGGAAGGTCAATACCCCGGTGGAGGTGGTGGTGGGGCGTCTTGACGAGCAGCGCCAGAAAAGGATGCTCAAGTTCCAGGTGCAGCGGAAGGCGTTCAAGCTGCCGAATGTGTTCTCTTCTTCGGAGCAGGGGGTCGGCTTTCTCCGGGTGGTTAATTTCTCCGCAGGTACCGGAAAGGATGCCGCGAAGGCCATGGAGAAACTTGCCGCATCAGGTGTTTCTTCCGTGGTAATCGACCTGCGCTTCAATCAGGGCGGTTATATGGATGAAGTCGCGCAGGTGCTGAAGCTTTTCGTGGGCGAAGGCAAAGTCCTTTATAAAGCCAAGGCCCGGAATCCTGAATACTCCGAGGAAGTGAAGGCGGACATGACTCCGGCGCCTTACGCGGCCATGAAGATTGCGGTTCTCGTCAATAAGGAAACGGCTGCCGGTGCGGAAATAATGGCCCTCTCGCTAAAAGAGAATTCAGGGGCTATACTAGTAGGGACACAGACTTTGGGATTTGTGTCTGTGCAGAAGTCATTCAAGTTGAAAGATGGGCGGTTTCTGCGGCTGACAGTCAGCAACATGACACCCCCATCGGGTATTAGCGTAGCTAATGCCGGCATTTCTCCGGATACGGGGCTTAACGTGCCCGCGCCGACGGAGGAAAGCATAGTTAGATTTTGGATACAGCATCCGGAAAAGCCCATGCCGGGCGACCCATACTTTGAGGGCGCGCTTAAAGCCTTAGGCAAGGCGTAAACGCGGAGGGGTTATGAAAACGAACGTGAGTGCGGAAACTTTGACGCCGGCTCAGAAAGTGGAACGGAATCAGGAGAGGCAGGAAAAGAAGGTCTTCTTCATGATTCTGCTGGGGTTTCTGTCCGTTTCAAGCGGCGTGATGATTTATTTCGGCGCGCGCGCCCTTACGGGGCTTGCGTCGCGTCCCAATGCTTCGCTGGGCGAGGGTGTCGCCTCCGTGGGGGCCATGCTGTTCGGCGACTCCGAGGACGCCGATGAGGCGGCGGAGAAGCTGACCAAGCCCAATCCGTTCGAGGAACCGAAGGCTTTTTTCAATGATACTTCCGGAGCTGCTTCGACCGGTTCCGGCGCTTTGTCCTCTGGCGGTGGTGCGGGAAGCCTGCCTTCCGGAGCAGGCAAGGGCGGCGTTCCGTTCTCGGGTCCTTCCGATAAGACTGCCGCGGCAGGAAAGTTGGGCGGCGCTCTCTCTGGCATAGGTGCTGCAGGCAGCGGTTCCAAGTCGGTCGGAGCTTTGTCCGGCGGTTCGTCGTCTTCAAAAAATGGAAGCGGGTTCAACATCGGAACTCCGGGCAATCGTGGCGGGCTGGATGAGAAGGCTCAGGGGCGCGGCACTTTGTCCGCCCTTAAAAACGCTGCCAATACGCTGTATAAGTCGGCTCTCGGCGGTTCCGCGCAGGACAAGCGTGCTGCCGGGGCTCTGGTCTATGACGGCGCGGACAAGAGCAGATCCGGCGCCGAGGCGCAGTTCTCTGGCGCAATGGTAAAGCTGGACAGTGTGAACAGTTCCGCCACCGACCTCAAGGACCATAATCCAGGTTCGCTTTCCGTGCCGGAAGTGGGCAAACCGGTCAGCGATATGGACGCCACCAAGAAGGCGCTTGACTCAGCGGTAAAGGACGCCCTGAAAAAAGCGATGGATTCAACAAGCGGCGGAGTTAATGCGGCGTATTCTGCTCAGGCACAAGGTCTTTCGGATACTGTTCAGAACACCAAGCCAGCGTCAGAGACGGGAAGCAAGCCAGGGGTCTATCAGCGGAGCGATGCTGAGGACCCGCTGAAAAACTTCCGCTACAATGGCAAAGACGAGCCTGCAATCAAGACCTGTGAAGGGACAACTTGCACGTATACGTTTGTAAGCGACGGATTCCAGTTGAAGGAAGTGGACGGTAAGCCCGTGTCCATTGTTCAGCCTGGTGAAAACGGTACAAGCACCACGGTTAACCTCATCAATGGGCAGTTGCCGTCTAATTGGTCCTATGCCGACGGTACTACAGGAGCCAAGAAGTAGTCCTCGCGCGCTCGGTTGTAATGCAGTTGTATATAGCCTGCGGCATGATGCGCGGGATGCCGCAGGGGCGGCGGGGGCGCTTCTCCGCATAGGCCCTTGACAAGTGACAATACGGCCTATATACTATTGGTGAAGATTGAAAATCAGCTTTGGCGGTATCCCCTTAGCGTGAGCGGAACTTCAGTTTCCGGGTCATGCAAGGGAGGTGGATTTTTTTTGAGGGTATCCATATGCCGATGACAGTTATCAGCAGCAAGAAGAAAAACAAGCGCGCCCAGTACGCGATAATGGGCGGTGTCGGCGTTACCTTGGTGGGAATCTGGATATGTCTGCCGCTGATGAACAGTTCCTCTCTGGATTCCGGCACTAAAACTAATTTTGTAACCAAAAAAGCCGATATGCGCAACCTTGGCGGCGATATTCAGCTTGAGGGGCAGGCTCCGGGACAGGCCCTTACTGGGGAGATGATAAACAATCCCGCCATGTCGGCTCAGGCCCCTTCCGGGCTCTACCAGTCCGGCACCGCGAACGATGCCATACGTTTTGACGAGGCCCAGATGCCGGCCGCGGGCGGAACTTCTTCCGGTTCCGGTGTTTCTTCGGGCGGCAGCGGGGGTGGCGGGGCATCTTCAGGTGGAGGCGCTTCCGGCGGCGGTTCAGCTTCTTCGGCTGTGGGCGCGGGCAAGGGCAAGCTTGCTTCCATGCCGGGGCTTGGCGGCACTTCTGGCGGCTCCAGTTCAGCCAGCGCCCCTGTAAACTCGCAGAAGCAGTTTGGCTCCGGTTCCGCCAAGAATGATTTTTCCCCGGTGGCCAATCTTCCCAAGGGCGGCAAGACCGACGGCAAGCTGATGCAGTCTCTGAAGAACACGAGCGCATTGGGTGACAAGGCCGCCGCGGCAAAGGCGATGGACGCGTCCAAGGGGCTGGCCAGTTCGGCTTTCGATGGCGGCAATGTCAAAAATGCCAACCTGAACACCGGCTTGGAGCAGGATGCTTCCCAGGGAGCCGTAGGCCTTAGCGAGGCGATGGATCAAACCATTGCGAATTTGAAAGCCAATGACAAGACCCTTGATAACAAGAAATACAATATTCCCAAGCCGACGGAAACCGAGGCTGACGAGGAAGACGAGTTCGCAAAGGAAATTTTGAAGATGGTGCTTCAGACGGCTATTTCCAGCATGCTTGGACCTGTGTTCGGCGCAATCGGGCAGGCTATGGCTGTTGGCATAAATTCCAACTGGAAAGCGCCTAAGTCCTGACGATAGTTTTTGTGAAGAGGCTGGTGACGCAGTACAATCGGATGAGGGGAAGGAATTTAAGGAGGATGTATGAACACTAATACCTTCAGGAAGAAGGAAGATAAAAAGGGCGGGCTCGCCGGGCTGCTTTCTGGCCTTTTCGGCGGAGGTTCGTCCAGCGCTGGCGGGGGCGCTCTCGGCGGTTTGGGAAGCCTCTTCGCCAGCAAGGCCGGAATCATGGGCGTGCTGCTTGGCGTGGCCACCATATCGGCCGGAGTGGGTGTGGTTTACAATTTCGTAGGCCCGTCCTCCAAGCCGATTTACAACCAGGCGCTCTTCCAGGGCGGCGGTTCGAGCGATTTCTCGTCCGAGCAGTCCGCGCGCGGGGCGCAGGCTGTTTCTTCTCCGGGGCTTTCCTCTCCTTCGCTGGATATGGTCCGTCAGGAGGCCAAGAAGGAGTTCGCGGCCCCTGCGGCCGCTCCCGGTGCGGCTGAGAGTTCGGCCACGACCGAAGAGGCCAAGTCAAACGCTGCGGCTGAAGGCGGAGCGGATAACTCCGCTGCGGCGCCTGCCAACCCGCTTGCCAACAGCTCGGCTGGTCCGTCTTCTACATTCAAGAAGGCTTCCTTCGGCCAGACGTCCAATCTGCCTAAGCTGAACAGCGGCGGATCCGGGATGTCCGGCGGCATTGGAATGGGCTTCCAGCAGGTGTCCCGCAATTCCGCCCAGGCTTCCAACGCCAGCGCGGCACTTTCGGCGATTAACGCCGGCAAGGGCAAGACCGGAGCGGTCAAGACAGCTTCCCGTGCGGCCGGCAACTACGGCAAGAGCGGCGCGTGGAGCCAGGCCAAGGGCATAGCCAAGAAATCGGGCTCCAACAAAAGCTCGACAATGGAAGGTTCCAAGAGTTCCGTTGACTGGGACAATGGCGCCAGCGGCAATGTCAGCGCGGTTGACTCGGCTGGCGTAAGCGCGGGCGGCACGGGCAGCGGCGGCACGGGTGTTTCGTCCGACCCCGGCACGGCCAACGCCCCCACCACCGTCAACAACAGCACTGTTCCCACGGTCAGCGAATCAAGCTATGCCGACGCTACTCCGTGGAAAAAAGTTTCCAAGCTGGCTATGTACAGCATGATAGCCGCTCTTGCTCTTATAGCCATCACATCGCTGCTTGCCAAGACTGCGTGGGGTGTGGCTTATGCCCAGTATGTGGGCTACCTGGCCATAGGCGCTGCGGCTCTTTCGACCGTAGCCGGAGCGATACTGTGGATGAAATACAAGCAGAAAACGCAGGGTATGATGTATACCGGCCTTGGTGCTCTGCTTACCTACCAGGCATATCAGGCGATGTCTAACGCCAGTGACGCTGCGAAGGCCAATGCTGAAAGCAAGGAACTGCTGGCGAGCAAAGGCACCGAAATCAAGAATGTCATGGCGGATAAGGCCAACTCGGTCTATGGCAAGGGTGCCGGCAATGTGATGTCCAACACCACGGTTAACGCGGATGGCAGCTTCTCCGCCCAGATATCCGGCGGAACTGCCAATGGCAAGACTGTCACCGTGTCTCAGGCGGACATGATCAAGGGCATCAACGGTTAGTCATAATCGGTTTGAATAAGTCAGGAGGCGTTATGGAAGACAAGGATTTGCCGGAACTCAATATACCGCGCTACGATGACGGCGAAACTAAAAAGCGCAAAAAGAAGGGCTTCCTGCCTTGGCTCTCGGGCCAGGGCGGCAGGTCCGCAGGCGGGGCAATGGCCCGCGGCGGATCGGGTGCGTTTGGAGGTGCTGGGGTCGGCGCGGCTGGTGCCGGCGGCGCCGGCGGAGCGGGCGGGGCTGGTTTTCTTGCCACGCTGTTCGCGGGCAAGATGGGCGCTCTCGCCATCACCGCGGCCATCACTCTTGGCGCGCTGGGCATAGGCTATGTGGCCAGCAATCTGGGTTCCAAATCTCAGGATGGCGGCGGCAATATCGCCCAGTCCAACTCGGATTACGACTCCCGGCCTTCCAGCTACGTTCCGGCCATTGAACGCGTGAAAAACCGCGCCTCCTCGCTTGATATGGTGGCCGACGGCAACAAGGGCAAGATCGGCGACATGGACCCTGATGCCGTACTGCCGAAGAAGGAAGAGGCCAAGGACGAGAAGGCGGCCGAAGCTTCGGCTGACGCTCCCGCAACCGAGCAGCCCGCAGGCGACAATATGTCCCAGAAGATGGGGCAGAAGCTCCTAGGCGGCAGCTACGGCGCGCTTTCTTCCAGCACGAGCGGCGGCATGAACAGCAAATACAGCGCCGGGAAAGTAGGGTTTAATGGTGTTATGGGGTCCTTCCAGAAGCCTTCGTTCAAGAGCGGTCAGCTCTCGGCCATGAGGCAGTCTGCCTCGGCCAAGCCTACCGCGGCACGCGCATCAAGGGCTTCTTACGGCAAGGGCGCGCGCAATCAGGCCAAGGGCATAGGCGCCAGCCTGGCGCGCAAGACCGGGCTCTCCAGCGCGGACGGCGCGCGCGGCGCGGTTGACCAGGCCTGGGAAGGGCAGACCGGCTCCGGCGACGCGGGCACTTCCGCCGGTGGCACGGGCGTGGGCGGTTCCAGCCTTGACGGCGGCGGCGTTGTCACCTCTCCGTCGCTGGACAACACTCCCAGCAACATCTCGACCGGCTCGACCGGCACCAGCAGCATCGGCACCACTTCTGTCGCGGACGTTACGCCCTGGCACAAGATGGTTGTCATAGCCGGCATCCTGCTTGCCGTGGCCAACATCATCCTGCTGATAGAAGCCGCTTTCGCTAACGCGGCGTGGTTCGGCAAGGCCATAGCGGCCATACTTAACGGCGTGGTCCTGGCGTTGGCGGCGATGGTCACCATAATGGGCGTCATGCTCATGACGACGTTCGGACAGAAGGTCACCGGTGGAATACTTACCCTGTCCGGTGCGGCCACCTGCGTAAGCGCTGCGATGGCAATGACTGGCGACACCACTGCCGGGTTGAAGAATTCGGCCCAGACGACGATGTTCATCGCCTCCGCCATCGGCCTTATCGGGTCCGTGATGGCCGGAGTGATGAAAAAGTAGCCGTTCGACTTGTAAAGCTGTAAGTTGATTTCTCAGGAGCAGTGAAGTTGTTTCAGCGTGGCGGCGTCCCATGAGTCAAGGGGCGCCGCTCTGAAGGGGGCGGTATTATGGTTACGCAATCTTTTAACGAACGCAAGCGGAAGAAAAAAGGCCTTTTGGCCCTGCTTCTTCTTTTGCTCAAGTCCAGGAAGCATATGGCTGTCCTGGCCGTGGTCGTCATGGCCTTTCTTTCCGTAGCGGTGACCGTGCCGGCCTCCACGCTTTACAGGATTCCCGGTTTCTCCAAATTTCTTTCCGCGATAGGCCTGTCGTCGTATTCGGAAGACGCGGCCGGCAAACTCTCGTCCGCCAGCCTGCTTAAGCTGGCCATGCAGAAGCGCGCCGAGAAGCAGGCCCTGCTTTCGTCCGCCAAGAGGGGGGACGGTTCCCTCTCCGGCACAGACAGGGACGCGGTGGCGATGGTCGTCGGCGGCAAGGAGTTGTGGGACAGGCACGCCACGGCTGAAGGCGCGGCCAAGGACGCAAAGCGCGAGGTCCGCGGAGTGGGCGGGTCCGGCGAGGCCGGCGGCGCGGCAGGGGAAGAGGGGACCGACCCCGTCGCTGTCGGCGACGGCGTGGTCAATGCTTCGCTTTTGGGAGGAGGAAATGAGGGAGGCGGGTTCGGCGAGTTCGGCACCTACGGTACATACGGTTCTCAGGGCAACGTGAGGGCCAACGGTGTCTACTCGTCGCTGTCTGGTGCGAGGGGGATGTCCGCCGTGGAGAGCGCTTCAAGGCGCGTTCCTTCAGTTATCGGCGGTTCGTTCAATCAGGCAAAATCGTCGGGGCGTCTGGCCGGTTTTTCGTGGAACAACGTGAACGCCACCAGGCGCGCGGGCGGCCAGTATGCCATAAAAGGCCGAGGCAGCAGGCGCGCCATGAAGCAGCTTAACGATGTTTACGCCGCTTCGATGGCTGGTTCGCGCAACTACGCGATGGAAACCAAGTCGGTTTACGCCAGCGCCCCGTTCGACGGACAGGACCTGAAAGTGGACACCATAGGGGAGGACACCGGCGAAAGCACGCCCAACAGCACGCCGGCCTTCACCCAGGGCCAGAACGTTCTGGACCAGGTCCAGGCAAAGAGCCAAGCCTGTTTGGACGCGAACGAAACGCACGGCAGAAAGGCTTCGCAGATAGGGAAAGAAATAGACGAATTGTCCAAACAGCCTCCGACCTCGGCTCCGGACGACGTTTACAACTGCGGCGAAATAAACGCCTGGAATTCCAAGATGTCAAAGATGCGGGAGCTTTGCAACCAGTACAATACCGAAGCCTCCGCCGTGGCTACGGCGTGTAACTCGACTTACGATAACAACCCCAACTGTTCTTCACAGTATGACCCCAACGCGCTCAAGTGCAAGAAGAAACCCAGCAAGTGCGCCATGATAATGATGTTGCTTTGCGTATTCCTTGCGCTGGTGTTGGTTGTTGTTGCCATAGGGCTTATAGTGGCGGCGGCCATATTGGCGGCCGGAATGCCTATGTGGGTGGCTATCGCGGCGGGTGTTCTTACCGCGTCGCTGGCCGCGGGTGTCGGGATAAAGGCCCTGTCCGGTTTGTGGGGCATATCCATGGGCGGGATGGGCAGCGGGCTTGGCGGCGGCATGGGCGGTACTGATACATCGTCCGGGTCTTAAGCCGCGTGGTGTGTGTTTTTGGAAGCGGCGGGCGCGTAACCCCGCCGCTTCTTTTTTGGGGAGTCCAGTCCATGCCGGTGATAGCGGGACTGGGCTTCGGGTGGGAAAGCAGTGTGCCGACTTTTGCTGGATATTGACCGCGATTAATAGTACGACGGGGCAATTGCGGCTTCCATGTTTGTCATGGGCCCTAGGGCCTATGTTATGTTGGGCCTAGCGTCTCTTGTATGAAGGTATGCCTATTACTACAATATCGTAGATACAGGTGTCTATAGTTCGGGGCTTCGCGCCTGTGGGTACAATTTAATATTCGATGGCCGCAATGCAGCAGCGGCCACAAGCCGTGGGGAGGAGTTATGATCGGCAAGAACAATGACCAGAACCTGCCGCCAATAAACTTGAGCAACACCGACAAGCCGGCGGCAAACAAGAAATCGACGCGTAAAACCGAGTCAATTCTTGCGCGCATGCCCAAGGTGCGCACCACCACCGGCCAGTCCAAGCTCGGTCTTTTTGACAGGCTGCGCAATCTTTCCAAGAAGGACTTCGCCTATCTCGCCGCGGCTTCCGGCGTGGTAATCACCCTGCCCTTTGCCGAGCACTATATGGTGAAGCCAGAGGCGACGCCGCGCATCGACACTTTCTCCACAGCCAGCAGAGGCCGTTCCGCCGGCGCGGGCGAGGTTTTCGAGCCCGGCAACGGCGCGTTCGCTCCCGGCGGAGCCCCCGGCGGTTCTTCCGACGTGGTCACTCCGCTTTCCGCGCGCGACCCGTCCTCCCTCATCATCGGCCCCGGAGACGGACAGCAGGCCCAGGTTCTGCCCATGCAGCAGACACCTCCTCCCAGCACCCCCGCGCCCGTGAAGGATTCCCCGATAACCTCGGCCGTGCGCGCCGGAGCTTCGTCGGCCAACAATACGGCCGCCGGTCCCTTCATCCCGTCCAGCAAGCTGCAGGCCCACATCCGCGGCCTTGAAAGCGTTTCAGGCGGCGGAAAAGCCAGCGCTGGCGAGCTGTGGGGCGGCAAGGTGCTTCAGGCCGCCGGCAAGGTTCCCAACAGTGCGGCAATGAGCAATTCCCCCGCTCCCTCGATAATGCGCGGTTATGCCGGTACCTCCCGTTCCCGTACTTCCGCCGGCAGCAACAGCGCGATGGAAGACCTCAAGCGCGGCGCCTCCAACGCGGCCGATTTCCTTAACGGCCGCAACGCAGTACAGTCACTGGACCGCGCGGCTGACGCTTCCGTGTACGCAGGCGGCACCAATACTGGCGGCGGCCCCGGCGGCGGTCCCGGCGAAGGCCAGGGCTATAAGGGCGGCGGAGTCAATAACATCTCCGGCGCGGCGCAGCGCTCTGCCGGCAAGGAATCTCTTGAAGCCGAACTGGCCCGCACCAAGGCCATGGCCGAACTTCAGCGCCAGATAAAGTGGCAGGACTATCTGAAGCTGGAACTGCCCAAGATGATAATCGACACCATGGCTAAGGCCATCATGGAGCCCATCGGCAAGGCCATAGGTTCGAAAGTCAGCGACGCTCTGTCCGGTCCTCCGTCCGCGCCTCTTTACTACACCTGCATTTGCGTGACGGAGAAATGCGGTCCTGTCGGCTCGGTCGCGGTGTCCGTTCCGTACAACAAGGATAAGGACTACGCTGAATACACCAAGCCGGAAGGCCGGTCCTGCTCCGTGGGTAAGAAAGTGGATTCTTCCACTTCGGCCTCGAATCCTACGGGCGGTACCAATAGCACAGGCGGCCCCGCCACAGTGCCAGGGTCTACCGCCAAGAAGACCGGTATAGCCAAGTATGACGAGAAGTTCGCCAGCGGCGCCAGAGCCGGTGACGCTAAGTCGCTCGATGCCTTTACCCGCGCTCAGAAGGCTATAACCGACAGTTGCGCCACGCCCGAGGCCTGTGCCGCCGCGAAAGGCGAGCTGAAGAAGTATTTCGAGCCTTCCAATGTGTCCGAACTGGCGGGGCAGTATGCCTCCGCGCTGAAAGAGCATCAGGCCATATTGGAGCAGGGCTATCTGGAAGATGATGTCAACCAGGTTGCGCAGAATGCGGCCGCGGTTTCGTTTAACACGCCCATAGATACGGTCCAGTCCGTGTTTGACGATGGCGAAATCGTCAAGTACATAAAGGACTGCGGACAGGCTAACCCCGTCGCTTCAAAGGAAATCTGCAGCGCGGTGAACGCACTCCCGGCTTCTGCCAGGGACTACGCAACCATCCAGGGCAACATCGAGACTGCCAAGAAAGCCTATCAGGATGGCACGGCTACGCAATCTTCCATTGCAAGCGCGGCGGCAAGGTTCAGTGGTGGGAAAGAAGTCTCCAGGCAGCTCCTTGCGCAGGCAGAGGAGAAATTGACCTCCGAAGCTCCTTCTGCGCTTGACAGTTGCACTGATGCTAACAGCTGTCTTGCCGCGCTGAATCTTCTCGGTCAGCCCAGCGCCCTTGGGGAAACTACCGTCGCATCGGCCTATCCGCTCAGAAAAGGTGACTTCAGATGCGCGGTGGAATCGTCTTCGGTGTTCAGCCTGATGAAACGGGCCCGCGGCACCATGGATGACTTCAAGACCGAAGCCGGTCTTAAGACATACCCTGCGGTTTCCGGAGATTACTCCGAATATTCCGGAGTTGCCCTCTATGCCGTGATGAAGCAGAATTACGAGACTCTTTACGGCAACGCGGAGACATACAATAAAGTCCAGATGCCGGCTCTTTCGCAGGCTGCCGCCGCATATACGAAGCTGAAAGAAGAGATAAAGAAGGTGACTGACAAGGCCAAAGAGGCGGAAAAGCAGAATGCCGCCCTCAAGCAGGATCAGGAGGCTTTGGCTCAGCAGCAGGCCAAGCTTGCCGCCGAACAGCGCCGTCAGGCTGAAGAGCAGCGCCGTCAGGCTGCTGAGCAGAAGCGGCAGGCTCAGGAACTTTCGGCCCAGCGGCGGAAGTATAATTCCCTGAGCGTTCAGCAGAAGCAGGTTTACTGCCAGCAGAATGCCGGGAATGCTCTCATCTCCGTTCAAATCTGCAACAACAGATAGCGCGCAGTAAAGTCGGTTTTGGAACGGCCTCCGTCAACCGGAGGCCGTTTTTTTGTGACAGATTATCGGGGAGTTCCTTTTTAACGGTCCTTTCATACGCCTGTAAAACGGTAAATCCCGAATTCCTGCATGTATTTTGCCGTCACGTCATGCGTTGCTCGCCACCGTACCCCGCGCTTTGCTAATATTACATATTAGATGAAAACCACATTCCCTTTAATGTTGCTGGCTTCTGCAATGCTTCTTTTAATGCCTTCCACTGGCCGCTGCGCGCGTGTTTTCGAGCAGCCAGACACGGTGGAGGGCACCAGCATATGGGACAGGATGATGGGGGAACAGTCGCGCAAGGATATGTCCAAGGGGCTTCAGCTGATGAACTCCGGCGGATATGATGACGCCGCGCGAGAATTCGGGAAAGCGTCGGTCCTTAATCCCTCTGACCCGTGGCCCCACATATTGCTCGGTTCCGCGCTTTACTGGTCCGGGCAGGTGGATTCGGCCATGACTGAATACAACGCCGCCCTGGCCATTGACCCCCATAATCCCCATGCCCTTCAGCTCGTGGCCATAGCCTACGCCTGGAAGGGGGACCGGGATAATTCCCTAAAGTATTTGCTGGACGCCGCGAAGTATGACGGCACGCGCGGCGATATCCAGATGAATCTTGGTTCCATTTACGAGGCTTCCGGCGATTTCCAGACGGCGCTTCAGTATTTCCGGAAGGCGGTGGCCCTCGAAAAAACTCACCCGCTTTTCCATTATCAGCTCGGCTCGCTGTACTCCCGCCTTGAACGGGACAGCGAGGCGGCGGACTCTCTTGAAACCGCCATTGACCTGTATCCCGATTATGAGGACGCCATGCTGGAGCTCGGCGCGGTTTACGAGCGCATGAACAACAAGGCGTCCGCCCTGTCCATGTACCGGCGGGCCATACGTGTCAAGCCGATGGATTTCGTGGCCCGTTTCCGCTATTCCCTGCTTGCCTATAACATGAACAAGGGCGACGACGCCCGCAAAATGACGGCTGACGCTTTCAGCCTCATGCCGCGCGACACCGGCAACGGTCTGGCCCTGTCCATTTCATATTCAGGGGTCAATTCCCGCGGCGGCAGCGGGGGGCAGGACGCTCCCCAGTCTTCCGGCCCTCTCGATTCAATGCGCCGCAATCTGGAGCGTCTGCCCGCACAGGACGCGGCGAAGGTCAGCGTCGAGCTTGTTTACGTCACCATGCCGAAGCTTGAGCCGGTCAAGCTGGAAAAGGTCACGGACGACGACGTCGCCGCCGCTCCTTCCAGCATGAAAAAAGCTCTGGGCAAGAAAGTGTCCAAGGAAGCCGCCCGGCAGAACCAGCCGCAGGCTATGTCGGTCAAGCGTGATTTCGTTCTGAACGGTTCGGACCCGGAGGCGCGGCGCAAGCAGATTAATTCCATCATAGACGAGCTTAACAAAGCCGCCACCGGCATCCCCAAGGATGCGGATATGAAGATTGCCTTCAGCGTCCAAACGGTGAAAAGCGGTCAGGGCTCCGGCGGCGGACAGGGGGGAGGCGGTCAGGCCGGTTCCTCCGGCACGTCTCCGTCGTCCGATAATGACGCCAGCGTAAGATATAATCCCCGCGCCGTGGGCAACGACCTTGGCCTGTGGGTTATGGGCACCGGCTGGCTTGAACTGGTCAGCGAAGTGCTGCCCCAGCTTACCGATGGTGCCGTGCATTCCGCGCCCGGAATGGAGCACATAATAGCCGGTCTCGGACATCTTATACTGGGCGAGCCGCGGGACGCTCTCGGTCATTTTTCCACGGCCATAGACCGGGGCGAGCGTGAGATGGGCTACATGGGCTCCGCGGTGGCCTCTGTCGAGCTTGGCGACGACCTGAAGGCCGTTGATTTCTGTGAAAAGGCCCTGGCGCTGAATCCGAAAAACAAGATAGCGGCGGCCAATCTTAAATGGCTTAAAACCCCGTCGGCCCTTAACGCTCCGGCGAAGGCGGACAACTGATGCGCACAAAGTTCGGCCAGAATTTCCTGGTCAGCCAGTCAGCGGCTCAGAAAATCGCGGTCCTTTGCGCGGGGTTCAAGGCCTCCCACATGGTCGAGGTCGGGCCGGGCAAGGGATTTCTTACGCGGGAGCTTCTGCCCTATTTTTCCGGCAGGCTTACTCTTATAGAAATAGACCCGGAGATGGCCATAGTTCTGCGTGAAAGGCTGGGCTCGGACGGTTTCCGTCTTATAAATGCCGATTTCATGGAGGCGGACCTCGCGGCCCTCCTCCCGCCGGAAGGCGACATCGTTTTTGGGGGGAATCTTCCGTATTCGGTGGGTTCCGCCATACTTCAGAAGGCTCTGGACTTTCCGCGCTTCTGCGGCGGCGCGATGATGTTTCAGAAAGAGGTTGCTCTGCGCATATGCGCCAAGCCCGGTACGGAACATTACGGCGTACTTTCTCTTGCTTCGCAGAGCCGGGCCGAGTGCAGTCTGGTTTTCAGTCTGGGGCCCAGACAGTTTAATCCTCCGCCCAAGGTGGATTCCGCCGTGGTGCTTTTCAGGAAGCTGCCTGTTCCGGCTTATGGAGAGGATTCGCTCAAGGAACACTTCTTCCACGCGGTGAAAGGTTCTTTCGCCCACCGGCGCAAGACCATAGTCAACTCTCTTTCCACCTCTCTGGGTCTTGAAAAGACGGAGACGGAGCGCTGTCTTAGGGAAAGCGGAATTGATCCGGCGGCGCGTGCCGAAACCGTGGATTTGCCGTCCTTCGTCCGTCTTGCACAGGCCCTGCGCCGCTTGCGGCCTTAATTCATTTCCCCCGCTGCCGTTCCGCAATATATGCCGCGCCGAGGCGCGGAAGCGTTTCCGTCGCCCATGCGTTAAGGGTGTTTATCCTTTCATTCAGGACTTCCAGACTTTTCCGCAGTCTCGCCATATCCCGTTCCGTTTTTTCGCGCAGGTCTGCGTTACCGCTGTCCATGGAGGCTTCCCGGCGCGTTATAAGGTCCTCTATCTGGGCGCGCATCGCTTCCGCGGAAGTGCGGTATGCGTAACGTGCCATTACCTTGCGCCGGGCTCTGGCCGGGTCGGCTGCAAAATCAGTTGTGCGCTGTATTTGCGCGCGGGCGTAAGGCAGCGTCTGCGCCGCGCGCTCGAACTGTTCCCGGAATGATGGTGCCGAGGCGCTCATTTCCATGAAATAGGCGGCTTCGTGCGCCGCGGCCTCGTATTCGTCCTCCTGCACCCCCTTGATGGAAATCCGTGCCGCGTTTTCACCCCTGTCCTGGGCTAGATGGGTCAGCTCGTGCACGAATATGGGGGAAAGGTACATGGCCAGTGCGTCAAGTTCCGCGCCGGATATGGTGCCGGAGGAGATGTCCGCTCCTGAGAAAGAGGCCCATTCCCGTATAAGCTTTTCGTTGAAAACGATGCGGCCTTCGCGGTGGGTGTAGCGTCCGTAGGCCCCCGGGAGCGCGCCTGCGGTCACGCTGATTCGACAGCCGGTCTTTTCGCATTCCGAAAGGACCCTCTTCCCGGCGGAAGTTCGCCACGCCAGGGAAATCATTGTCCTGGAGAGCGCGTCGAGGGAGGCGGGGTTCAACGCCGGCGCGCGTTCCTGGGATTCAAGGAGCCGCTTTATTCTCTCCCCGGCCGGAAACAGGGCTGACGCGTTGTTCGAGTATATGGCCTGACGCGCCCGCGCGGCCCTTTCCTCAAGAGGAAGCCCGTCGAAGCCTTCCGGTCTGTTCCATAGGCCGCCAAGTCCCGCGCCGGTCGCCGCCACCGCTTCGGCGAGCTGAAGCCTGCGCTGTATCTTTTCGGACAGGTAATCCGGTATGTCCTTGCGGATGGACATGAAGCGCCGCTGCGCCCGGTTTATTTCCACCGCTGAAGACGAGTACGGGTCGGTCAAGAGCAGGCGGGCTTCGCCGAACAGATAATCCGCCAGCGCAGCCGCGCGGCTTTGAAGCGGCAGTTTTTCCCAGCGCTCCTTTCCCGCGACGTATTTTTCCGCCTCCGCAGTCTGCTCTTCGGACATGTAATCCCATTCCCACAGGGCTTTGCCGGTAAGCTTTGAGCGGTCGGGGAAACAGGCCGCCAGCCAGGTGAAAACGCAGTGGGTTTCCGGGTAAAGCCCGGCCCCGGACAGAGCGCCGTTGCCGGAGCGCAGTCTCGCGGCGAATGCCTGCCTTAGCGAGGATTCGTCGTTATACGCGGCCGCGGTTTTTCTGAGTTCGGCCAGCGCGGCGTTTATGGCGGGTTTGGGGTGGAAGGGCTCCGAGCATGGATGAGCCGGGCATTGCGCCCGGACGGGGACCGACAGCAGGGCGAGCAGGACCGCGAAAAGCGTCATTTTCCTGTTCTGGCCCGCAAACGTTTGTACGCGGCGAAAAACTCGTCCGTGGTTATGCCGCGCAGGCTGTCCCAGTCCGGCGAAACCACTATTTCGTTGACGCCCTGCACCGGTTTCCAGACATGCCCGCAGTAGCCGCTCTGAAGAGAGGCCATGGGCACTTCCAGCGCGGCGGCCAGATGCATCGTTCCGGTCGCGGAAACGAGGAATGCGTCCATCCTCCGCAGAAATTCCGCGGTAACGCCAATGCCCATCGGCCCTGCCGGTTTGACGAAAGGCAGTTCCTTAAGCATGGGGGCGATGAACCCTTCTTCTCCCGGTCCGACAAGATATACTATTTCGGTCTCCGGGGAATCCCCGTGTATCCGGTTGGTCAGCTCGATGAACTTCTCTTCTGGCCAGCGGTGGTCGAATTTCTTGAAGTTGCCGGGGTGTATGGCGAGGCGGAAGGCCCCGTCCCTGAGCGAGAGATTGTTTATGACGCGGACGGCTTCGGCGGCATGCTCCGGTTTCGGGGCTATGGACATCTTGGGTTCAGCTTTCGCGCCGAAGTGCTCCGCCAGCCTGACGTACCGGCTTGTCATATGCTCCTTCAGTTCCGGCGCGGACACGGTTTCCGTATAGAACATCCGCCATTTCGGTTTTTCAAAAGTGACTTTCCGTCTGGCAGGGGCCAGGCGGCACAGCAGGCCCGACGTGCGGGAATAGGCGGAGTTGAGGTCCACTACGGACTCGTACTCCCCGCCGGCGTAGGCGCCCAGAAAGTCCAGTGCGTCCGCGGGGCGCGCCAGCGAGGGCAGGGTGAAGACCCTGTCCACCTCCGGCAGCAGTTCCGCCAGGTCCCGGACGTAGTTACGCACCAGCAGGTGTATTTCCAGTTCCGGCCGCTGTTTTTTAACGGCTGTTATGAAGGGGGTTGTCACCAGCAGGTCGCCAAGGCGGCCTATCATGACAAGCAGCATCTTTTCTCTGGAGTGCATAATAAGTACATTTAGTATAATAAATTATATGATGAACACGCATGCGGCAAGGCTGTCGCAGTTCCAGAAGCTTATCGCGGACAAGGGGTTAGACGCTTTCCTGGTCACCCGCCCGCTGGACCAGTATTTCCTTACCGGCTACCACATGAACGATTACCTTCTTCTTGTCGGCCGGAAAAAAGCGTGGGCCATGCTGCCTGAAATGCTTTGCGCGCAGTTCCGCGACATCGTTTCTTTTTGCAAGGCCGAGGCCACCAGCGTCGGCAATGACGTTCCCACGCTCGTCCTGAAGCGCGTCGAGGCGGAGGGTTTCTCCCGCGTCGCCTTCGATATGTCCGCGGAAACCTATATTTCCGGCACGATGTGGAAAAAACACAAATTCGTGCCGTCCGAAAATCTTTCGCTCCGGCTTCGCCTCACCAAGCAGGGGACTGAAATAGAGAGCCTCCGCAAATCCTGCCGGGTGGCCGCAAAGGCCTTTGAGGTCATCAGGAAAAAGGTCCGCCCCGGCCAGACGGAACGGCAGGTCATGCTGACCCTTGAGCGCATCATGCAGGACATGGGGGCCAGCGGTCCTTCTTTCAACACCATCATCGGTTCCGGCCCCAATTCCGCCCTGCCACATCACATTACCGGCGACAGGAAACTGCGCGCCGGGGAGCCGCTGCTGCTGGATTTCGGCTGCGTTTACGACCATTACTGCTCCGACATAACCCGCACCATTTTCCTAGGCAAGCCGACGCCCGAATTCAGGCGCGTATATTCGATAGTGGAAGCTTCCCATGACGCCGGCGTGAAGGCCGTGCGCTCCGGCATACCCTGCAAGGCGGTGGACGACGTCTGCCGCGGCCTGATAACAGATGCGGGCTACGGGAAGACTTTCATGCACGGCACCGGGCACGGCGTTGGGCTTGAGATACACGAGCCGCCCCGCCTCAACACCAAGGACCCGTCCATGCTTATGGCCGGAATGGCGGTAACGGTGGAGCCGGGAATATACCTGCACGGCAAGTTCGGCGTGAGAATTGAGGACACTGTTCTGGTGAAGGAAAAGGGCTGCGAGATACTGACGCGTCCGTAAACAAGGAGAGGTAAAAACATGACAATCGCAATCATAGTTGGAGTGCTGATAGTCGGCGCCCTGGCGCTCATCTTTACGTTCAACTCGCTGGTGGGCCTGCGCAACCAGGTGCTTAACGCCTTCAGGCAGATAGACGTGCAGCTCAAGCGCCGCTACGACCTGATTCCCAACCTGGTCAACTCGGTCAAGGGCGAGATGAAGTTCGAGCAGGAAACCCTGGAGCGCGTCGTGAAGGCCCGCGCCGCTGCCGTTTCCGCAAACCAGTCCGGCAACATAGCGGACATGGGCAAAAAAGAGGGAGAGCTCTCCATGGCGCTCGGCCGCCTCATGATGTTGACCGAAAATTATCCCAACCTCAAGGCCAACGATTCCGTGAAGTCCCTCATGGAGGAACTGACCAACACCGAGAATAAAGTGGCGTTCTCCCGCCAGTTCTATAACGATCTCGCCACCAAATTCAACACCAAGCAGCAGGTGTTCCCCACCAATATGGTGGCCGGCATGATGGGCTTCAAGCCGTCGGACCTTTTCGAAATTCCGGCCGAGCAGGCCGCCCAGAGGGAAGCGCCGAAGGTGGAGCTGTAACGTTTCGCTAAAGGCTTCCGCCGAATGAACATCTACGAGCAGCAGGCCTCTAACAGGAGGGCCACGTATTTTTTCGTGGCCCTCATGATGCTTCTGCTCGGGGCTGTCGGTTTCGGGTTCGACCTGTTCTTCGGCGGGCTGGAAGTGCCCGGCCTAACCTACGGAGACGGAGCGATATTCAGAACGGCTGAACCGCTTCGCCCCGGGCAAACGCCGCAGCCGGGAAACAGCGTCCCCTATTTCACGATAATAGCGGTTGCCGCCGGCGGGCTGCTGACCCTCAATTCGATTTTCAACGGGCCGAAGATGATACTCTCCTCAGTCATGGCCCGCCCCGCCGACCCCAACGACCCGCAGGACAGGGTGTTCCTGAACGTGCTGGAGGAGATGTCCATAGCGTCCGGCCTGCCCATGCCCAAGGCTTATGTGATACCGGACCCGGACCCCAACGCTTTCGCCACCGGCTTTTCGCCGGACAAGTCCTATGTGGCGGTCACGGAGGGGCTTGTCTCCACGCTCAACCGAGAGGAGCTGCAGGCCGTGGTCGCGCACGAGATGGCCCATGTCAGCAATCTGGACATACGCCTGATGACGATGGTGGCCGCGCTGGGCGGCGCGATAGTCCTTCTCAGCGACTGGGCCGGACGTTCCGTCAGGTTCCGCCGGAGCAGGGATGACCGGGGCGGCGGCGGTGCCGTGTTCATAATATGGATTTTGCTGGTCATACTGGCCCCCATACTCACGCGCCTTCTGGCCATGGCCATTTCCCGGAGAAGGGAATATCTGGCCGACGCCACGGGGGCGGAGTTTACCCGCAATCCTCTCGCGCTGGCCTCCGCGCTGGAGAAGCTTGAGCAGGCGTCGGAACCCACCCGCACCGTCAACCGCGGGCTGGCCCACATGTGCATAGTGGACCCTTCCGGGTCATATTTCGAGGCGAAGGAAAATTTCGCGGGCGAGATGTTTTCCACTCACCCGCCGATTCAAAAGCGTATTGAAGCCCTCAAAACGATGGCTTACCAGAGAAGCGCTTAACCGCGGACCGGCCCTGCCGGCGGCGAAATTAAAACGAGAGGTGCATTATGGTTTACACATCCGACTTCAGGGAAGGCCTGATATTCCAGGACGAGCACGGCCAGATAGTGGAAATACTGGAATACCAGCACCACCGCAAGTCACAGGCGCGCGCGGTCGTCCGCGTGAAGCTGCGCAATCTGGACACCGGCTCCGTCATCGAGACCTCCTACCGCCCCGAGGACAAGTTCAACGACGTGCTGGTAGAGAAACGCCCCAACACCTACATGTATTCCGAGGGCGGCAAGGCCATGTTCATGGACACGCAGACCTACGACCAGGTCGAGGTTCCCCTGTCCAAGATAGGCGACGCCGCCAGGTTCCTCACCGAGAACATGGAAGTCCTCGGCCTCTACCTCAACGAGAAGTTCTACAACATCCTCCTGCCGGCCAAGGTCACGCAGACCGTGCGCTATGCCGAGCCGGGCGTAAAGGGCGATTCGGTTTCCAACATGCTCAAGCGCGCCGAGCTTGAAAACGGCGTGGAGGTCAAGGTTCCTCTTTTCGTCAACACCGGCGACAAGATAGTCGTGGACACCCGCACCAGCCAGTACGTGGAACGGGTAACAGCGTAAACCGGTGCTTTCCTTCCCCGCCGCCACGCGCCGCATCGCGGTATGCCTGGCGGCGGCGCTGTGCCTCGTCCCGGTGCTTATCCGGGCCGAAGGCCTGCGCGTCACCTCGGTGAAGGTCTACACCCCTCCCGCCGCCGCGATAAAGAAGGGCGACGTCGTTCTCGGCGGGGCCATCGCGCTCTCCGGCGTGGAGATACGCGACGGCACGGCGGCCATGCCGCAGGGAGGAGGAGTCCGGTTGATGACACGTTCCCTCGCTGATGATATCGTCGTTTCCTTTTCCTCCTGTTGTTCAGCGCTTCCTGCCTCCGTTTCTTTCCGTGTCTTCCAGTCCGTTGTCCGGGGCAGGCGCGCCGAGGTCACGGTGGTGTTCGGCGGCGAGCTTTCCGCTCTTTATGCCTTCGGTCCTCATGAGCACGTATCCGCCGGGTCCTATGGCGCGGAAAAACTTTATTATGCCTTGCCTCCCGGCGGCTTCGCCGTTACCGACCCGGCGCTTTCCTCCGCCGTGCTGGCGGAGGTGGAGCTGGCAGGCCGTTCGGCGCTTAAGTCAGCCGGGATATCCCTTTCGGACAAGTGACTGTATTTATGAAATGTTTTAACCGCACCACTAATGTTCAGGTGGCATCGTCAGTGGAAAAGGCCGACACCGCAGTTCGCAGGATGGTGGGACTGCTGTCCCGCTCCGGGCTGGGCCCGGAGGAAGGGCTGCTGCTGTCGCCCTGCCCGCAGGTTCACACGTTTTTCATGCGTTTCGTGATGGATGCGGTGTTCCTTGACCGGGGGGGGAAGGTCCTTCTTGTGATTCCTTCCATGAAGCCATGGCGCGTGTCCCCCTGGGTTTCAGGGGCGCACAGCGTGCTGGAACTGGCGGGCGGCGTTTCCGCCGGGAAGATTTCGGAGGGGGACATTCTGTCTTTTGAGTGACCGTTTCCCCGTGGCGGCTTAAGGGTTCATTTGGTAGACTATGGATAAGCTCCGCGCATCATAGGGTATAATATAATTATATGGCACCTACACAGGGTCTTTCGCGGCGGAAAACCGTAAAGGAAATATTCATTGAGAATAATTTCCTCGACGCCGCCAAAATCGACCAGATAGAAGAAGCCGCCCGCAAAGAGAAAAAGACGCTCCAGCACTATGTGGTGGAGCAGAATTTCCTTTCGCGGGAACAGGTGCTTAAATCACTCGCCGCCGCGTGGGACGTGAAGTATGTGGACCTGGCCAAGCCGGAGCTGGACAAGGAAGTGGTCCAGATGGTGCCGGAGTCTGTGGCCAAGCGCCATATGGCCATCCCGTTCGCGAAAGCTGAAAACCGGCTCTCCCTCGCGATGGCCGACCCGCGCGACTTTTTCGTGCTGGAGGACATAAACCTCCGCACAGGCCTTGAGATAGACCCTTTTCTGGCCCTTCCCCAGGACATCCTCAACATAATTGACAATACCTACGGCCGCAACGAATCGGCCGTCATGAAGCAATTGCTGGACTCGGTGGCCAAGACGCAGGAGCTTCCTTCCGAGGACGGCTCCATCGAGGTGAAGAAGGACGAGAAGTCCGACATCACCGAAGTCGACGCCTCCGCGCCAGAAGTGGAGAAGCTGGTCAACGCCATCATCCTGGGCGCGCTGAACCTGAAGGCTTCCGACATTCACATAGAACCTTTCGAGGACCCCACCGGCAAGGCCAGCAAGATGCTGGTGCGCTACCGCGTGGACGGCATGCTGCGCGAGGCGGATTTCGTCATTCCCTGGGCTTTCCGGGCGGCCATTATCGCCAAGCTGAAGATAATGACCAACTCCATGGACATCACCGAGCGCCGCATTCCGCAGAGCGGACGCATACAGATTTTGGCCAAGGGCAATCCCATAGAATTCCGCGTCGAGGTCGTGCCCACGGTATACGGCGAGTCGTGCGTCATGCGTATTCTGGACCGCAAGGCCGTGCGCGTGGACATAAACAAGCTGATGTTCATGCCGGACACGCTCACCAAGTTCCTGGGCCTGCTGCAGGGCATAGGCGGCAAGAAGAACTTCGGCCTCATACTGGTCTGCGGACCCACGGGTTCCGGAAAATCTACCACGCTTTACGCCGCGCTCAACTACGTCAACCGCCCGGACATAAAGATTCTCACGGCCGAAAACCCGGTCGAATACAACATTGACGGCATCGTGCAGGTGCCCGTCAACCCGGACATCAAGCTGGGCGAAAACAAACGCTTCGATTTCGCCACCGCGCTGCGCTCCTTCCTCCGTCTGGACCCCGACGTCATAATGGTCGGCGAAATCCGCGACGAGGAAACCGCGCACATCGCCATGGAGGCCGCCATGACGGGCCACCTGGTGTTTTCCACCATACACACGAACGACGCCCCGTCAGCCGTGTCGCGCCTTGTGGAAATGGGCCTGCCGCCGTATGTGGTGGTGGCCACGCTCAAGGCCGTTCTGGCGCAAAGGCTTTCCCGCAAGCTGTGCGACAAGTGCAAGCAGCCTTACGATCCGAAGCCGGAGGACGTGGCTCTTTTCGCCGGACACAATATCGTAATACCGCCGGGAACCAAGCTTTACCGGCCGGTGGGCTGCCCCGAATGCAAGGACGTGGGCTACCGGGGCCGCATAGGCGTGCATGAATTGCTGATAATGTCGGAGACTCTGAGGGCCAACACGGTTAAGAACGTGGCCGTGGGGCCCCTGCGTGATGCCGCGACTAAAGAGGGCATGCGGACCATAGTGCAGGACGGCCTGGAGAAAGTGCTGCTGGGTTACACCACCGTCAGGGAAGTCATAGGCGGAACCGAAGAGACTAAAGCGGAGTGATAGGTTGGGGGATGGATATTAATTCCAAGGTGAACATGGATCCCGTAGAGTTGCTGGCGCTGGCCGGCAACCTCAATTCCATTTTGGATCTGGATTACCTGCTGCAGCGCATAGGCGACGCGGCCGAGCAGATGCTAGACTGCGAGGCCAGTTCCATCATGCTCATGGACGACAGCAGGAAATTCCTGTATTTCAAGGTGGTGACCGGCGAGAAGGGCAGCGCGCTCAAGAAGATGACGGTGGCCGTCGGCGAGGGCATAGCCGGCTGGGTGGCACTGAACCGCCAGTCCGTGGTGGTGAACGACGCCCGCAACGACCCCCGCTTCGCCGCACAGTACGACCGCCAGTCCGGTTTCAAGACAAGGCAGCTCCTCGCCGTCCCCATGATTGCGCGGGGCGAGCTTATCGGCGTGGCCGAGGTCCTCAACCGCCGCGACGACAGGCCTTTCGCCGAAAAGGACGTTTCGGTCCTGACCAGCCTCTCCAATCTGGCCTCCATAGCCATACTTAACACCAAGCTCATACAGGACCAGAAGAATTTCTTCTCGCATGTTCTGGAGCTGCTCGGCACGGCCATAGAATCCTCGCGCCCCGGCTTCGATTCCCACACCACCCACGCGGCCTACCTTTCCTGCGCCATAGCCAAGCGGCTCGGCGTGGAGGACCCGGAGTACCGCTACCTCTATTACGCCGGCCTCCTGCACGACATAGGCTATGTCGGCCTCAAGAGCAGGCGCATGGTCCAGGAAAGCGGCATGCTGACCGCCACCTCGCAGGACGAGGCCCATGTGGCCATGTCGGTCAAGATGCTGGAAGGCATAAACATTTTTCAGGGCGCCCTGCCCATAATAAAGTTCCATCACGAGAATTTCGACGGCACGGGCTTCCCCGACAGGCTTTCGGACGGGCAGATTCCCCTCGGCGCGCGCATACTGCGCCTTGTCGAGGCGATGGAGGAGCTGCGCATGGCGGCCGGGCTGACCGGCCCTGCCCTGCGCGAGGCCGCTTTGCGCGAAAGCAAGGCCGGCTCCGGCACGCGGTTCGACCCCCAGGTGGTAAGCGCTTTCCAGCAGCTCCTGGCCGAAGAAGACCATATTTGGGAAATTTAGCGCTTTCCCGCCCCAGGACTTGTTTCTCATGGATAACAGCACCCCGCTCTATAAAGCAGCCGAAATGGAAGATTCCCTGGACCTGTGGTTTTACCATCCGCTTGGCTTTCGCATCGCCAGGGCGGCGTACCCCCTTGGCCTTACCCCCAACCAGATAAGTTGTTTCAGCATGGTCCTCGGAATAGCGGGCGGTGCCATGCTTTGCCGCCTGAATCTCGCGGTGGTCGGTTATCCTCTCCTGATAGCATCCAGCGTTTTCGACAGCGCGGACGGACAGCTTGCCCGCATGCGCGGCGGCGGCACCGTGGCCGGGCGCGTGCTGGACGGGCTCATAGGCTATTTCATGTTCACCAGCGCCTACATCGGGCTGGTTTTCCTGCATCTTTCCAGGCCGGACAACATGGGCCTCTGGCCCATGCTCGCCCTCGCCGTCGCGGGCGGGGTGGCCTCGGCCCTGCAGAGCAGCCTTTACGATTACTACCGCACGGCGTTCGCCTCGGTGGTCAAGAAGGGGCTCCCTCCCGTTGACGACCCCCGCGAGGAGCTCAATCCCCTGCTGAAGTTCTCCTACAGCAGCTATCAGGTTTACCAGAACATTTGCGGGAAGAGCCATATGAAACTGATGGCTATGCTGGCTGAAAAATTTCCTGGCGGCCTGCCGGAATCCGTGCGGGCCAAATACCGCGAAACCAATCTGCCGATGATACACCGCTGGAACCTTTTCGGGGACAATATGCGGCTTGCGGGCATACTGGCCGCCCTTCTGCTCAATAAACCGGAGTGGTATTTCGTTTTTATAATAGGTCCGATGAGCGCGGCTCTTGGATTCATGATATGGCTCCAGGCCCGCCGCGACGCGGAATTCTCAAGATTCGTTAACGAGGGTGAATGGAAATGAAAAAATATTTTGCCGCCGCCGCGGCCGTTATTGCCCTGTCGTCCTGCGCGTTCGCTTCCGACCCGCTGAAGGATTTCGAAGCCTACGCCACCGTGGATTCGCTTAAACCTCTTGCCCGTGATATGGGCGGCCTGCTAGGCTCCGGTCTGTACAACACCGGCCGCAGCCTCGGTTTTTCGGGCTTCGACATCGGCATGCGCGGCGCCATGCAGTTCCGCCCTTCCGGCGGCAACGCCGTCATGAAAAAATCCGGCGTGAAGGAAATTTACCTGCCCTGGGCGCAGGCGGAACTTGGCATGCCGTACCGCATAGACGGCTTCATCCGCGGGTTCAGCTATCAGGGGCTTACGTTCGCGGGCGGCGGTCTCAAATGGGGCCTTCTGCCGATACGGGACGTGCCTTACGCCATGCAGGCGATGATTGTAGTGGCCGGGCATACCGCGACGCACAAGTACGTCAGCATAGTGCACGCTAACGCCGGACTCGTGCTTTCGATGCGGCTCTCCCAGACGGTTACCCCGTTCGTCGCCGCAGGCGCCGATCACACTCGTCTTAACGTGACCGGCGTGCCCTCCACCTCCCCGCTCTACGACCAGTCGGTAAAAGTATGGGATTACCGCGCCACCGCCGGCATCAACTTCCGGCCCTGGAGCTACGCCTACATAAGCGGCGCGTTCAACTATCTGCACGGCCAGCCCGGAGCGGAAGCAAGCCTCGGCCTGCGTTTCTAGATTGCCGCCGCTGACAAAATTCAGCCCCCGCCTAAAAGCGGGGGCTTTTCTTTTCCCGGGTTTCGGGGGAGAGAACCGGAGGGACCGTCACTTTATTCGTTTGGCGACCAGTCCGGCCTTGTCGGAGTATACCGGCAGAAAGTAGCGCCTGTCAGCGGCGAAGGCTGCTATGGTCGCGAAGGCCTTTCGCCTGCCCGCCTCCCTCTGGGGCGTTACCTCAACAACCCCCGCGCTGTCATCCAGCAGCAGATAATCCACGCCGTTATCATCCAGCGTTTTAATCCATGACGATATGTCCGGGTTGTAGTAATAGCCGATTGTTTTGCGGCCTGAAATGTAAAAGGTCTTTTCCCTGTACTTCGCCATGACAACGGCATTTGCCGGAGTGTTGGTCTTTAACCATAGGATTGCTCCCGGAATGTGTTTCCGTGAGTCACCGGAGGAAAGCCCTGCCCTCAGCACTCCCCAATCCTGAAAGAGCATCAGGGCAAGTGCCGCCGCGGCGAAGGAAACGGCGAGTTTCCTGCCGTGTTCCTTCTGCAACGCAAGACCGTACAGTACTGCCTCAAGGATAAAAGGAATGAGCGGCAGTATATAGCGCGGAGTATGGTTGACCCACAAAAGATGGGCGCAGAGCGAGAGTATCAGGTAAAGAGCCCTTTCGCGGGATTCATCCTTTTGCAGAAGTGTTGTCAGTCCCGCTCCAAGCGCAAGCCAGAAAACCGCGCACAGTGCCGTCATCCATCCCTGCACGGCGCCTCCCCCGTAATATATTCCTACTGAAACCAGCGGTACAGCGTGGAAGTAGTAAAGCGCATTGCTGAGGGCATTGACGGCGGCTGACGTGCCCGCCAGTTCCGACATGTATCCGGCGGGTGTGGAGGAAACCACCATATTCCGGATAAAAGGCAGAGCCCAGAAAAGGAAAGGTATGGACAGCATCAGTCTGTCCTTGACGGGCAGGTTCTTTATCCTGCATGCAGTTATGGCTGAAAGGAGAAGAAAACCTTCGGGCCGTATCCAGCCGGAGAATGCGGCGCACATCAACGCCGCGAAAAGCCGTCCCCGCGCCAGCAGAATAAGCGAAATCACCGTTGCCAGCAGGAAGGCCGGTTCCGTCATAAGAGTGCCGGACATGGTAATGGCGAACGGGTGCAGCGCAAGCAGCAGTGCCGCGCCGGCCGAGGCCGGGCCCGCGAATGAAAACAGCAGCGCGGCCGACCCTGCGTGGAACGCGCAGGAAAGCAGTTTGCCTGCGGTTTCATTCGCGCCCGTCATGGCGAGCAGCAGCGGATAGCCTGGCAACTGGTTGATTATGGGATTCTGAAGCGGGTCCGACAGGTCCCTGTAATGACCGTGAAGCAGGGAACGCGCCGCCAGAACGTGGCGCGCGTCGTCGTTGAAGTAACCGGTGTGGAATGTGCCGAGGGCCGGCAGGCAGAGGGCGAAAAAGGCCGTGAACAGCAGTAGCCGCTTCATCTCAGGCTTTTAGGTTTTCCCTGAAATCGCGCCTTACTTCGCGCTGTAGGTCCCGCTTCTTTATATCGTCGCGGCGGTCGGCGGTTTTTTTGCCGACGCCGAGCCCCAGTTTCACCTTGGCCCAGCCGTTCTTGAAATATATCTCAAGGGGTATCAGGGAGTTGCCTTTTATCTGCGTCTGTCCCAGAAGGCGCTTTATCTCGCGTTTTTTCAGGAGGAGCTTGCGCGTCCTGTCCGGTGCCAGTTTGGAAACCGTGTCGAAAGCGTAGGGGGTTATGTGGAGATTGTGCAGGAACACTTCTCCGTCAGTTACCAGGGCGAAGGCGTTATCTATTACAAGCTGCTTCAGACGCAGCGATTTGACCTCGCAGCCGGCCAGTTCCATGCCGGCCTCGAATGTTTCGACTATATCGTATTTCGCGCGCGCCTTGCGGTTGGTGGCGGCGGTGAAGTTCGAGGTTTCCTTTGCTTTCGCCATAATAAAGAGATTCTAGCATTTAGGGCCCGTCCAGCGTCCTCATATTCTGCCTCAATCGGCGTTTCCGATTTCTGCTCTCAGGTTTTTCCTCTTGCATACGTCTGCGAGGATGACCGGCTCTCTCCGCTTTGGCGGGACCATGAATACCCTCTTCAGCGGAGAAAGAGAAACTTTAGACAAGGTTCCGGGACGTCCCGGCGGCCACTTCGCCCGACGGCGGGCTGCATATTCCTTTTTGACGGGAGGCGGATAATTTCGTACAATAATATATCTGCTTGCCACACAGCGGTGCGATTTTCGGGCGGGTGGCGGAATGGCAGACGCGCACGGCTCAGGACCGTGTGGACGAAAGTCCTTAAGGGTTCAAGTCCCTTCCCGCCCAAAACTTCAAGTCATGAGAATGAAACGCCCTCCGGGGCGTTTTTTTATTGTCCTGCCGTCAGGGAGCCCCGCCTCGCCATGTTATAATTATGTGTGGCTTCACTTTCTCTTCCAATAAGGCGCGCGTCGGCCGTGTTCCTGCTCGTGCTCGCCCTGACTCTTTCCGTCAGAGCCCTGAATCCGCTGCGCTGGAGCGACTGGGATTTCGGGGACGCGCAGACTCTCCTTTCCCTGAACCAGTGGGAAAAGCGCGGTCCGGTGGAATGTAAATTTCTCTTCAGTCCGCAGGGCTATGCCCCGTTCATGCCGCTTCTGGACACCGAGGCCCTCCGCCATCACGCGCACGGGCTGTCCCCGCACGCCTCTCCCCTCGTGGGGCCGCGGCTGCTGTATACCCATTATCCTTCGGGCTATCTGTTTCCTTTCGCTGTTCTGCATTTCGCGGGCGCGCCGCCGTCGGCCTTGAGGATTTTTTCCGTTCTTCTTTCCTGCGCTGCCCTGGCCTTCCTGTTCCTTTCGTTCGAGCTTATGGCCGGTTCCCTCGCCGCTTTCGCGGCGCTGGTGTTCTATTCTCTTTCCAGCGGGTTTCTCGGATACGCCGATTCGCTTGCCAATCAGCCGGCCGATGACTTTTTCCGTTTTGCTTTCATGTTTTTCTCGCTCCGGGCGGCGGTAAGGGGGGAGGGGCGTTTTTTGCCCGCCGCATGGGCCGCCGCATTTTTGCTTTCCCTCTGTTCCTTCGATTCTGTGTTCTTCTGCTATCTCTGGTTGCTTTTCGCGGATTATATGGCGGAAGCGGGCTTCCGCTGGCGAAAATATCTTCTGTTCGCTTTGGCGCCGGTTATTGCCCATTTCCTTCAGTTCGCGCAGAACGCATGGTATCTGGGCTGGCATTCCGCGTGGACTGACATAACTGCTACGGCGGGCGTCCGCAGTCTGCATGGCCTGCCGTTGTCTTCCGGCGTCATCAACATGATATATCCCTATTTGCACGAGTGGGGTATTCTCGCGCTGATCTGCATCGCCGCCGCCTGTTTCCTGGTCATGGCGGATCTGCGCCGGGAACGCGACGCGTTTCTGCTTAAGGCCACCTTTGCTCTGGCCGTGTGCGCGTCGGCTTTCGCGGTCATCTTCCCGTCAGGGGCATCGCTGTCCTACCAGACCCGTCAACTTATGCCTTTTATCGGGTTGTGCTTCGGGTGCTCGGTCAGCGGGCTTTATGCGCGGCGCGACAGGCTCTCCCTCGCGGCGGTTATCCTATTCCTTTTCCCTCTGGCGGTTTCGGTGTCGCGTCTGACGCAGGCGTTTCGCGTGCCCGATGTCCGCAGGGATTCTGACATATCCCTGGCTTTGGCCCTGTCAGGAATGAAAACGTCCGCGCCGCCGGTTTTTTTCGAACTTTCAGCTTTTCACACATATTGGGAGAAGGATTACTGGCGCGGTTTTCCGGAAGTCCATCCCATGCACGAATACTATGCGGGGAAGCGCCTGATACTGAGCTTTCCTTCACCCGATGCCCTCGCGAAAGATATGTCCGCCATACGGCTTGCCTTCCCTGAAGTTTTCTCTCCAATCCTTCTGGCGGGCAGCCGGGATGCCATGTCCTCCGCCCTCTCCGGGCTGGAAGAGCGGGGGGTTATAGCCTCCTCCGCGCGGGTTCCGGTCTATTCTCTTCGGGGCCGGATTGTCGCTGACATTACGCCGTATCTCAGGTGAACGCCCGGTCCGAAACCGCCGTTTTTTGCAGTATAAAACGGCTAGTTCAATTGAAATATGACGAGTGACTAATGTGGTGTTGACGTTTCCGGGTTAAAGGTATAAAATTAATGGTAAGGAAGGCGGGGAAAGTCTTATCTATTAAGAAAACCATCTTTCGCCGCCGTGCAGGAGGTAACAGTATGATAAGCATTATAAGGGGCAAGGCTCGCAAAGGTTTTACCCTCATCGAACTCATGATCGTGGTTGCCATCATCGGCATTCTTGCCGCTGTCGCAATCCCGAAGTTCGCTGACCTCATCAACAAGTCCAAGGAAGGCGCGACGAAAGGCAGCCTGGGCGCAATCCGCTCGGCCATGACCGTGTACTACGGCGACGCGGAAGGCACGTATCCCACGGATACGCTTGCTTCCCTGTCCCCGCGCTATCTGGAGACGATTCCGCCGGCCAAGGTTCCGCCCGCCGGAGAGAGCAGCACTGTCACCGCGGTTACGGTCTCCTCTAACGTCATCACGCCCAACTCCACCATCGGATGGGGCTATGTCAATAACTCGGCCGTTTCCCAGTGGGGCACGGTCATTGTTGACGGCGGCAAGACGGACAGCAAGGGTAACGCCTGGTCTTCTTACTAAGCCCGGCATAAACTGTTTGCAAAGGGCCGTTCCGTCAAGGGACGGCCTTTTCTTTTGCTATCATTGATTCATGACACTTTTCATCGCTTTCACCGCGGCCGCATTCGGCCTTGTGTTCGGCAGTTTTCTGAACGTCTGCATCTATCGTTTGCCAAGGGAGAAGTCCATAGTCTGGCCGGCTTCCTCCTGTCCCAAGTGCTCTACCCCGATAAAGCCTTACGATAACATCCCCATATTCGGTTTCCTCATGCTCGGGGGCAAATGCCGCGCCTGCAAGGCTCCCATTTCCTGGCGCTATCCCGTAATTGAAGCCGTCACCGGTGCGCTTACGGTTTTATACGCTCTCAAATATTACGACCACCTCGCATGGCTGCCGGTCGTTCTGGCGGCGGTTTATGCCCTGCTGGTGCTTGCCGTCATAGACATTGACTTCATGATAATACCGGACGAAATTTCTCTCGGTCTGGTGGGACTTGGTCTCGCGGCTTCATGGCTTAATCCGGCTTTCGGCGGAAGCGGCTGGTGGCACCTGCTTTCTTCCGTTATCGGGGCGGGTGTCGGTTTCTTCCTTGTGTGGGGAATGGCTGTGGCGGGGGAGGGGTTTTTCAAGAAGGAGGCCATGGGCGGCGGCGACGTGAAGCTTATGGCCGGGGTCGGCGCCCTGCTTGGCTGGCAGGGGGCCGTATGCACGCTGCTGCTTGGTTCTCTGTTCGGTTCCGTCTACGGGATAGGGCTCATGATAAGCAAGAAGGCCGGCAGGAGCCAGCCCATACCCTTCGGTCCGTTCCTTGCCATGGGCGCGGCGATAAACCTCTATATCCCGATTCCCCTTACAGCTTTCCTTATCGGCTAATTCTGCCTGCCGAGGAGCCAGTGAGCCAGCATTATTGCCAGTCCGGTCAGAACCATATACAGCGTGTTTGATATGAAGTACGGATACAGCATCAGCGCAAGACCTGTCGCCATGGCAGACACGCTGCCGGTGTTCCTGCCGTATTTGAAATAAAAAAATCCGATGAGCGAAAACAGCAGGTTCGCCAGAAGGCCGCCCATGCCCATTCCCATGAACAGCGAGTCCTGCGCTGCATTCCCGGCCTGCGACTTTTCCTGAATCTGTCTGGCGGCTTCCGCCAGTTCCGAAGGGTCCATGTTTTTCAGCCTTTTCCTCTAACAGAGCACCGAAAAATATTCAAACCGGTGCTGTCCGCTGCCGTGCTGCAGTATGCCTTTTCTCTCCAAATCTCGAAACGCCTCTTTCGCCTTTGACAGCATGTCCGCTGGTATTTCCAGTCCATTGTGTCCGGGCAGCAGTTTTTTTACTTTGCCAAGTTCTGCCAGCCTGAAAACGGACGCGGCGAAAGCCTTCGGGTCCGTGCTCGCATAAGAGGCGTAAAGAGTGCCGGAGTAGAGCAAGTCGCCCGTGGCCAGAAAGGCGCGGCTTTCGTCGTAAACGCAAACGTGCCCGGGCGAGTGTCCGGGCGTATGAAGTACAGAGAGCGTCCTGCCGCCGAGCTCGATTTTTTCTCCGTCGCGCATAATGCCGGCCGGCGCGCCGCGGAATACCGCATATGTATCCGGGTTGAAGGAATGCGGCGGCTTGCGCGTCAGGGGACATTTCATTAGCTGGGCGCGCACGGCCTTAGGCGGCAGAGGAAGCCCGTTTTCCAGCCACTCCCTGTCATCCGCGTGAACCCGTATGTCCTCAAACAGTCCGTGTCCGCCTATATGGTCCCAGTGTACATGTGTTGTCAGCACCGTTACGGGCCTGTCGGTCAGCCTGTCCGTGACCTGTCTTATGTCGCCTATTCCAAGGCCGGTGTCGATAAGCGCGGCCTTTTCTCCACCCACAAGCAGATAGGAGTGGGCCTGTTCCCAATGCCCGTATTCGCTGATGGCAAAGGTTTCCGCGTCAATCCGCTCTACTGTAAACCAATCGTCACCGTTCTGCATCTTATTTCGGGCGGCGGATTTTGTATGAAAGGAGGACGCTGCCCTTTTCCCGGTTTTCGCAGGACAGCAATTGCAGTTTTACTCCGCTCTTGAGCCCTTCCATGAAATTGCGGCCTGATTTCCCGGCTATTTCCGGCCATACCAGAAGTTTCATCTCATCGCCCAGCCCAGCTTCCAGCACTGCCGTATTCAGAGCGGGGCCCGTGTCTGTCACTATGAATCGGAAATCGTATCTGGACGCCGCTTCGGAAAGCGCGGCGGGCAGGTCCACTTTACTTTTTCCCGAGATGATGAAGCCGTACTGCCTCTCTTTCAGATAGGTCAGATAATCCGCAGGGGTGCTTTCCGATACCAGCACTATGATGTCTTTCCCGTAGCCGGTCTGGCGGTATACATGCAGCATGTTTTTCAACACGCCTTTGCTGTCCGGTATTACCCAGTACGCCCGCCTGTCATCTGCCTTGACATCCGGCTTTTTCCTGTCCTTGTCGGTTTCGGGCGGTATCTCGCGTATGAACGTTTCTATGCCCGTCTTTGCCGTGTTGGAGCCGACAAGGACGGCTTCCGGGGCCATCTGTCCTAGAACTTTATAATGAGCTTCAAGGTCCAGCGGGAAACCGGTTACGGCTCCGTCCGTGCTGACGCTGTTGAAAATGGTTATGATTGGCGGCATGTGTTCTCCATTGGGCTTTCCGGCATTATGTCTAAATTATAGTAAAGAGCCGCGCCGGGCGGCTTTCCATCTGTCATCCGTTACTATCCCCTTGTTCTGCACATATGGGTCATTTAGTATAATCATATGTAAATACACATCTGAACGGGGGCTTTTTGATGAAGATTGCAATTGCCGCATTGCTGCTGTCCCTCTGCGCCTTCGGGGCTGACGCGCAGGAGATAGTGGCCGGTTCAACACTGACGCTGAACCAGTGCGTATCCATAGCGCTTGGGAATGACCCTGACATAAAGTCTTACCAGTATACCGCCAACGCTCAGAAGGCTGTTCTCGGACAGGCCAAATCGTCCTATTATCCCAGTCTGAACGCCACGGCCGGATACACGTCCAATCACGCCGACAAGACTAACCCGGCCGACCCCTATGCCTCCACCATAGGCAAGTATGATTCCAAGAACGCCGGGCTTACGCTCAGCCAGCTCGTTTACGATTTCGGCAAGACCGGCGGTTCCGTAAGAGCCGGCAAGGCGCAGGCGCGCGCGGCGGAATTCGATGTGGACAATGCCCGCGTTGAGGTGGCTTACACGGTCAAGCAGGCCTATCACGCTTTCGCTTTCGCCAGTCTGGGCCTGAAGCTCAGCGACGAGGTGCTCGCGCAGTACGGAAAGAACGTCTACTTCGCGCGGGCGCATTATGATGCCAAAATCAGCCCCAAGTATGACGTGACCAAGGCCGAGGCTGACTACAGCAGCGCCAAGCTGAACAACATCAAGGCCTCCAATGACGTGAAGCTCGCCAGGGTATATCTGATAAACTCCATGAATCTCACTTCCGCGCCGGAGTTCAATATCGAGGCCAGCACCGAGTTCGTCAAATATCCGGCGGACCTGGACGAAATAGTCAAAGCCGCGTACGCCGCCAAGCCGGACCTTCAGTCCCTGATAGCCCAGGCCGACGCGCTTAACGGGCAGATAAGCGTGGCGCGCAGCGGTTACTTCCCCACGCTTTCCGCCTCCGCGGGTTACAACTTCCTGGGCACCCGTTCTCCTCTTTCTCAGGGGTGGAATGCCGGCGTTTCCCTGTCCGCCAACCTGTTTTCCGGCATGGCCACCAGAGAGAAGGTCCTTGAGCAGGAAAGCCGCCTCGCCGCCCTCCGGGCGAAGGTGGAATCCGCGAAGCTGAGCATTTTTCTCGGCGCGGAGCAGGCTTACCTGAACCTTCTCCAGTACGAACAGGCCGTGGCCACCGCTTCCGACCAGGTGCGCCAGGCCACGGAAAATCTTGAGATAGCGAACATCCGTTACCAGACGGGGCTTGGTTCCCCGATGGAAATATCGGACGCGACCGTGATGTACAACAACGCCAGTGGTTCGCTGCTGAACTCGCTCTATAATTACAAGCTTGCCGAGTCGGAAATAGAAAAAATCAAGGGGAGCAAACAATAATGCGCAAATACATGACCTTAGTCGTAGCCGTCGCCCTGCTGGCGGCGTGTTCCAAAAAGAAGGCCGGAGGGGATGACGCTCCCGTGCCGGTGACTCTGGCCAAGGCCGTCACGATGACGGTGCCTGATTCCATAACCGCCACCGGAACCGTGGAACCGGTAAATAAGGTCAGCGTGGCCGCGCAGGTGGACGGGCAGCTCCAGAAGATTTTCATCAAGGAGGGACAGCATGTGCTGAAGGGCGACCCTCTTATGAGGATTGACCCGGCCCCGTTCAAGCAGCGGGTAGCGCAGGCGCAGGCGCAGCTTTCCCAGGACCAGGATTCCATGAAGTATGCCAAGGCGCAGGCCAGCCGCTACGCGGAACTGGTTTCAAAGGGGGCGGCGGCGCAGGCCGATTCCGACCAGACGGATACCGCCTTCAAGACCGCCAGTGCGAAAGTGGACGCCGACAAGGCCGCTCTCGAACAGGCGAAGATAGATCTCGGCTACACGAACATCACGGCCCCGCTGTCAGGCAAGGTGGGCGCTTTCCAGGTCAACGAGGGCGCGATAGTGAAGAAAAACGAGACGGTACTCATCACCGTCAACCAGATAGTTCCGATAAACGTGCGCTTCTCCGTGCCGGAAAAATATATTTCCAAGATACGGACCGCTCAGCATGCCGGACCGGTGCAGGTAATAGCGGACCCGGAAGGCGTCCGCAAGGCTTCTGGCACGCTGACTTTTGTGGATAATACCGTCAATTCCGACACCGGCATGATAATGCTCAAGGCTGAATTCCCCAATAAGGACGACAGCCTGTGGCCCGGCGAATTCGCCTCAACCACCCTTATAGTGGGCCAGCAGAAGGACGCCGTGGTAATCCCGGTGGCCGCCGTAATGTCCGGGCAGGACGGCAAGTTCGTTTATGTGGTCGGGGCCGACAACCGGGCTTCGGTGCGCAAGGTTACGGTCGGCACCATGCAGGGGGACAGCTGCGTCATTTCCGAGGGGCTCGCCGCCGGCGATACTGTAGTCACCGACGGACAGATGCTCCTGAAGGACGGCTCTCTGGTGCAGGACAAGGGCGCTGTCGCGCCCGCCAAGTAAGCAAGGGGTTTATAAATGCATATTTCAGGCCTCTGGATAAGAAAGCCTGTCATGACCGTGCTGGTCATGCTCAGCATACTTTTCTTCGGCATAACCAGCTACCGGCAGCTTCCCATAAACAACCTGCCCAACGTGGATTTCCCCGTCATCATGGTGTCGGCGTCGCTTCCCGGCGCCACTCCGGAAACGATGGCGGCCACCGTCACCACTCCGCTTGAAAAGCAGTTCGCCGCCATAAACGGCCTGCAGGCCATGACGAGCCAGAGCATGCAGGGCCAGAGCCAGATAGTCCTGATGTTCGGTCTCGACCGCAACATAGACGCGGCTTCGATGGACGTGAACACCGCCATATCGGCCGCGGGCGAGTTCCTGCCCAAGGACATGCCCGCCACCCCCACGTATCAGAAGGTGAACCCCGCCGACACGCCCATCATGTATTTCGCCGTGGTCTCCAAGACCGTGCCCATGACCACCATAAACGAATTCGTGGACACGACCATGACGCAGTACTTCTCGTCGGTGCCGGGCGTGGCGCAGGTGCAGAACTACGGCTCCCAGAAATTCGCCGTCCGCGTGCAGGTGGACCCGGACAAGCTCTTCGGCCACAGCATGGACCTGGCCGAGGTCAGCCGCGCGCTCAAGGCGGGCAACGTCAACCAGCCCGGCGGTCTTGTGGACGGCGCGAACGTTTCCTATACGGTGGAGACCAAAGGCCAGCTGATGAGCGCGGCCGACTATAACGAGCTTGTCATCCGCTACCAGAGCGGCGGCTCGGTCAAGGTTAAGGACATCGGCACGGCGTTCGACGGCGTGCAGTACGACAAATCGGTCGCCTGGTACGAGACCCGCAAGGACGAGGCCCAGACCATAGTCGTGGCTGTCCGCAAGCAGCCGGGCAGCAACGCGGTGCAGGTTTCCAAGCTTATAGACAAGGAACTGCCCAAGCTGCGCAAGCTGCTTCCCCCTTCGGTGGACATCGTCAAGATTTACGACCAGTCCTCCTATATTGAGGAATCCATAAACGACGTTCAGTTCACCCTGCTGCTGACCATAGCGCTGGTGGTGGGCGTTATTTTCATATTCCTCCGCTCGGCCACCGCCACCATAATTCCCGGCATAGTGGTGCCTCTGGCGCTGGTGGCCACGTTCGCCGTGATGTATCTGCTGGATTTCAGCCTCAACAACCTCTCCCTGATGGCGCTGACGCTGTCGGTCGGCTTCGTTGTTGACGACGCCGTCGTCATGCTTGAAAACGTGGTCAGGCGCATGGAAATGGGAGAGGACGCCGAGACCGCGTCCATGCTGGGCTCCAAGGAAATCGAGTTCACCATCATTTCCATGACGCTGTCGCTGGTGGTGGTCTTCGTGCCCATCATGTTCATGGGCGGCATAGTGGGCCGCCTGTTCCGCGAATTCGCCGTCAGCATAGGCATGTCCATACTCGTGTCCGGGTTCCTGTCCGTGTCCCTGACGCCCATGCTTTGCAGCAAGCTGCTCAAGAACTTCGGCAAGAAGGAAGAGAAGAAGAACGCGCTGATGGAGTGGTCGGAAAGGCAGTTGAACGCCATGACCGACTTCTACGGACGCACTCTCGCCGTGGCGCTCAAGCACAAGAAGTTCTCCATAGTCTTTACCGTCATAGCGATAGTCGGCTCGCTGTTCTTCGCGGCGGTGATGCGCAAGGGCTTCATTCCAAGCGAGGACCGCGGTTTCATTCAGGTCTATACCCAGGGCGACGACAAGGCCACCTTCGCCATGATGCGCGCCCATCAGCAGGAGCTGAACGTCATTCTCCGCCAGATGCCTGAGCTGACGCACGCCGTATCCATAGCGGGTCTCAACACGCTGAACACCGGCTTCCTGTTCGTTTCCGTTGGAGATAAGGGCGGGCGCAAAAAGACGGTGGACCAGTTAATGACGCAGATGCGCGCGGATTTCGCTAAGGTTCCCGGCATAAGGGCCTTCATCAACAATCCTCCGCCCATAAGCGTCAGCGCCCATACGACCAACGCCCTGTGGCAGTACAATCTGCAGACCTCCAACCTGGAGGAGCTTTACAAATACGCTCCCATAATGGAGGCCAAGCTCTCCGCCATAAACGGGCTGACCGACGTCAATTCCGACCTTCAGCTCCGCAAACCGAAGCTGGTCATCAACATCAACCGCGACAAGGCGTCTTCCTACGGGCTGTCGCTGGCGGATATAGAGGATTCCATCTATTCAGCCTACGGCTCCCGCTACGTGTCCACCATATACGGCGACACAAACCAGTATTACGTCATACTGGAGCTCCTGCCGCAGTTCCGCCAGGACAAGGACACCCTGTCAAAAATCTACCTGCGGGCCAAGAGCGGGCAAATGGTTTCCCTCAACACCATAGCGCAGATAGACGAGACGGTTTCCCCGCTGGCGGTCAACCACAACAGGCAGCTGCCCTCGGCCACTATCTCCTTCAACCTGAAGGAAGGGTTCTCCATCAGCCAGGCTATGGCGGCCATAAACAAGGTGGCGGCCGAGACGCTGCCCGCGACCATAACGCCTACTTTCGAGGGTTCGGCCCAGTCCTTCTCCGATTCCTTCGCGAGCCTTGGCTTCCTGCTGGTGGTGACGATATTCATCATCTACGTGGTGCTGGGCATTCTCTATGAGAGCTACATCCACCCGGTGACCATATTGTCCTCCCTGCCGCTGGCTGGTTTTGGCGCGCTGCTTGCCCTGTGGGTTTGCCGCATGGAACTGGACATATACGCCTTCGTAGGCATCATCATGCTGGTGGGCCTGGTCAAGAAGAACGGCATCATGATGGTGGACGCCGCGCTTGAGGTGGAAAACGCCAAAAAGCAGGGCCCGGAGAAGTCAATCTACGACGCCTGCCTGCTGCGCTTCCGCCCCATCATGATGACCACGATGGCCGCCCTGCTGGGCACATTGCCCATAGCTGTGGGCTTCGGCGCCGGCGGCGAGGCGCGCGCTCCCATGGGCGTTGCCGTGGTCGGCGGACTGTTCGTGTCCCAGATGATGACGCTGTACGTCACGCCGGTGTTCTATATCTACTTCGACACGCTGTCGCGCCGGCTGAATGCCGCAAAGCCAAAAGCGTGACATGCCGGACCTGATTCAACCGCCCGCCCCCTGTGTCCGGGGGCGGGCTTTTTTTGCGGTCGGCGGGGGAGCTTTCTCGGCGTTTCCAGTCCTGTTCGCCGCTTTCCGCCCGTATGCACGGCAAAATGATATACTTTTTGAAACTTACCACAGGGGGTTGTTTCACAAGACCATATGACAAAATACGCTGAGGGTTTCTGGAAGATTGCCGCGCTTTCCGCGCTTGCCTGCTGCTCCGCCGCAGTGTCCTCGCAGGCGTGCAGTTCATTCCGGGTTACCGCCAAGGACGGCACGGTTATAGCGGCCCGCTCGATGGAATTCGGCTACGACGTGAATTACGGGCTTGTCGCCATGCCGAGGGGGCATGAGTTCACGAGCCCTGCTCCCGACTCCAAAACCGGCCTTAAATGGAAGAACAAATATGGCTTTTCAGGTGTTTCCGTTTTCGGTCAGGACGAGCTCCTGTCCGACGGCATGAACGAGGCCGGCCTCGCCGCCAGCGGCCTCTGGTATGAAACCGACACCCGCTGGCCTTCGGTGTTTTCCAGGGACAGTTCGAAAGCGCTGGCCCACACCATGTTCATATCATGGGCTTTGGGCAATTTCTCCACCGTGGCGGAAGTGAAGGCGGGCCTGGTGAAGGTGAAGCCTTTCGGCCTCTATGTGCCGCAGATGAAGATGGTGCCTCCCATGCATTTCTCCCTTACCGATGCCACCGGCGCTTCCATAGTTGTGGAGGCTGACAACGGCGAAGTCCATGTCTATGACAATCCGCTTGGCATCATGACCAACGCTCCGGCTTTTCCGTGGATGATAACAAACCTGAGGACATATATCGGCCTGCGCAACACAATGGTCGCTCCTCTGCGCGCGGAAGGCGTCCCGCTGCCTCCCACGGGCCACGGTAACGGCATGATAGGCCTTCCCGGAGATCTTACGCCTCCTTCGCGCTTCGTCCGCATAGCGACGACGCTTTATTTCGCCACTCCCGCCGCGGATGCCAATTCCGCGCTGCACCTGGCTCTTCATGTCCTCAACAGTGTCGATATCGTGCTCGGCATGGCGGTGGACAAGAACGCCGCCGGGGAAGTGGTCTCAAGCGAATCCACTCAGTGGGTATCCCTGCGCGACCTTACCAACCGCGTGATGTACCTGCGCACTTACGACGGTTCCAACCTCAAGATGGTGGACCTGAAGAAGATTGATTTCTCCGACGGTAAGGTGAAGAAAGGTTCCCTCTATGCCGACAAGGAAGTCATAACGGACATAACTTCGGCTATCCGGTAGGAGTCATGTTTTATAAGGGCCCGCCGCATGACGGCGGGCCTTTTTTATCCATATACGACAGGAGATTGATATGGCTGCGAAGACCGTATATATGTATGTGCCGGAAAACATGGCGGACTGGGAACCCGGTTATGCCATCGCAGAACTGCGGCAGGGAAATATCTTCCGCCCCGGTATTCCGCGGTTTGAGGTCAGGACTTTTTCCCTTTCTGGCGGGCCTGCTGTTTCAATGGGAGGCCTGCGCATTACGCCGGATATGGGCATGTCCGGCGTAGCGCCCTCGGGTGCCGCGCTTCTTCTGTTGCCCGGCAGCACTGTCTGGGCGGGACCCGGGCAGGAAGCGGTAATGGAACTTGCCAAATCTTTCGTGGCGGCTGGCGTGCCGGTGGCGGGAATATGCGGCGCGACCTTCGCTCTGGCGCGCGCGGGGATTCTGGACAGCCGTCCCCATACAAGCAACGCGCTGAGCGTGCTTAAATCATTATGTCCGCAATACAAGGGGGATGCTTTTTACCGCGATGAACCCGCCGTGTCCGGGAATGGCGTAATTACCGCCAGCGGGCTGGCCCCGCTGGAATTTGCCAGAGAGATACTCAAGTGTCTGGATGTCGCCTCGCCGGAAACGCTGGATCTGTGGTACAGGCTCAACTCCACGCGCGAGCCGCGCCTCTACTTCGAGCTTATGAATTTGCTGAAGCCGGTTCAGGGTTAAGAGCCCATCTAAAATCTACGTATTTTGCTGCAAGCGCCGCTTTTGCCCCGATACTTCGCGGTCTTCGGCTTGCAGGCCTACCGGCCTGTGCCCCTCAGCCCGCTGCGTCTCATGTCAAAATCAACGCTTTCGCTACGAAAGAAGATTTTAGACGGGTTCTAAGGGGCTATTCCCCACTGCAGGGGGCCGTGTATTCAAGCAGCGGCCGCAGGTTTTCCGCCAGTCGGGACAGCGCCGCCAGCAGGTTTGCTCCTCCTGTGTCCCCCGGAGCGAACAGGGCCTGAAAGTCCGCGTCGAAGTCTTTGGGCAGAAGAGGGCAGTTGCGCGCAGCGTAATCCCGCAGTTTCTTTTCGCCGGGATGGGTAAGCCCGTTCACGGCGAAAAGAACGTCGAAGTAGCTGGCAAGAAAGGCCGCCACGCGGTGGTTGACCGAGACGCTGTCCCTGCGGCGCAAGGCTTTTTCGGTCTGGCGGAAGTAGGAAGATATGGTGTCCTTGAGCAGCGGATAGTTCTTGGCTATTATTGCCCGCCTCAAGTCCGGCGGATAGGGGCGGTCGGCCCTTTCCTTCAATCCGGCCAGCCATCCGTCCCTGTCAAAGAGAATGCGTGACATTCTGACATTGTGCCAGAAACAGGTGGTGTAGCCTGTACAGGCCTCATGCCTGACCAGGACGCTGTCCAGCCTGTCCTCTATCCACTGCGGCCGCCGGTACATTATGTCGGCGTATATGCCGGTTGCCCTGTCCTGCCATTCGTCTCCAGGTTCAAAGAAAGTATTACCAGTCTCTATATGCGCGGCGAACTTGGCCGCTATCGCGTTGCGCGCCGGGACAGGTATCTCCTCGGTGGCGTAGACATAAAGGTCGATGTCGGAAGCTCCGTCCGAATGTGCGTCCGCCGCCGAGCCTCCCAGCGCAACGGCCCGGACGTCATCAAGCTTTTCAAATTCCCGGCATATGCCCGTCGCAAGCGTTTCGGCGTCTTTTGTCATGGTGATTCCCCGTGTTTTTGTCTGCCGTATTTTTTTGCAAGCCGTCCGGCTTCCCGCTCGAAGGGCCCGCTTACAGGCTTCCCTGTGCCTTCGATATTTATTGCTCCGTAGTCGCCATGCGAAAGGAATTTTTCCATGCCCTCCGAATTAAGCCAGTAGTATATGCCCCAGCGCTCGAAATCCCACTCTTCCGCGTATGGATTGAACTCATAATCCACATAGACAAGCTCTCCGCCGGACCATACGAAATTGGTCGGGAAATAGTCGATGTTGATTCCCGCTCCGTACAGTTTGCGGCACATGGCGAACATGGCGGCAAAAGCTTCCTCCGGCAGGGCATTTGCCGCCGCGAGTTCCGCCGCCGTGGGGCCGTGGACATATTCCTTCAGCAAATATTTTTTCTCCGCGTCGCTTTCAATAAGCGCGGGCACCCGTATGAGGGGGTATAGTTTTTCAAAGGCGTGCACTTCCGCCGCGAACTTGTCACCGAAAGTATAGTAATGGCAGGGTTCGTCATGTATTGCCTTCAGGACAAGCCGGCAGGTGCCGCCGGTAACAAGCCACGAATAGCCGGATTTGCCTTTCCCGAGCAGTTTTTCCGCATGGAAATTCCCGGCGCGGAGTTTTAATGTCTCTCCCGGCCTTATTTCCATGCCTTATTTTCCCCTGGCTTTAGTGTTCATAAGCCCGAGTTTGTCCATAAGCCGGACGGGATTAACTACCTTTTCAAGGGTGTAGTCCTTCCCGTCCCTTTTGAAAGTTATGGCGTTCGCCGTGGAGAGGGCGGCTTCCCTGAAAATGGCGGGCGTGACATCTGGATATACCTGGCAGGCCAGCGCGTAAAGCCCGGCTGTCCACGGGATAATCCAGCTCTGGCCCCCAACCCTGCTGAAGTAGTAGACGTCATCCCCGTTCGGGTCCGCCATTGTTCTGGAATCCATCGGTACCTGAAGTATATTCGCCCCGGCTCCGTTTCCGTTGGCGGTGAACATCATGCCGTGTGTGAAGGAATCCGTTTTCTCGGGGTCCGCCGAAGGAGCCCTGCCGAGGCCGTCCACCGGGACAGTGTCATTCCCCACAGAGAGAACAAGTATTCCTTCCCTGTCTGCGGCGGCAATGGCCTTCATGGTTTCCTCGTAGCCTTTGAACTGCGGCATAAGGCCAAGCGAGATTGAAATTACCCGAATCTTTCGTCCAGCGGGCAGTTGCCTGTTGACCTCGACCAGCCTGTTGATGGACTGGGCTATTGAGGCAAGGTCGAACTCGAATTCCCCGCCCGGCTTCCTCTCGCCGTTCGTCTGCCCGATGAAATAGAGGTCCGCTTCCGGGGCTACGCCGACTGTCTTCCCGGCGGCCAGCGAAGCCACGGCCGGGCCGTGCATCGAGGCGCTGCGGTCAAGACAGTGTATTTCCTCGTAAAGCCGCAGCCTGTCGGCGTATTCCCTGTGTTCGCTCAGCAGGGACTGGTCTATTATGCCTATGCCGATGTTTTTGCCTGTTATGCCGCGCTTGTGGAGCATTCTTACGCCCAGACCGGGGTTTTTACCCAGCTCCATGTTTTCCCTGTAATCAAATCCTTCCGGCAGTTTTTTCGGAAATATGGTTTTGCTGTTGAAAATGGCGTACTGCATGAATTGGTTGTCCCCGAGGTCGTAGGCCGTCAGGTCGCAGTTGCGGAAATCCATCTGCATGCCGTCGCGTTTTTCCATGTCGAAGCTGAACGAGGCGGTGGATATGCGCTTCTGAATGAAGGAATAATCGGCTTTGGGCCGCCGCACGTCTATCTTCGGGAATTTTATGTCTTCGGCTGTCGCGGGGAGGGAAGCGAGAAGCAGAGCTAGCAGCGCCAATAATCCGTGTGCCATATGCGTACTCCTTTTGCGTCGGTTGAGCTTGCCTGCCTACGGTCTCAGGGTAGCACTTTCGTTCAGCAATTGCGATACCGTGACAAGGGTGAATCCTTTTTCGCGAAGGCCGTCTATTATGGCGGGAAGGGCCTCCCTGTCGGCCGAGCAGGCATTGTCGCAGAAGGGGTGCAGAAGTATTATCGCTCCGGGCGCGGCATGAGCCAGCGTAAAGCCCCGTATGGCGGCGGCGTCGCCCTGATGGTATGTGTCGGGTTCCACGCTCCACGTGACGGTCCTTGTGCCGCGCCTGTGAAGGTAGAACGGCAGGATGAACAGTTTCTTGCCGTAAGGCGGGCGGAATGTTATCTCTCCGCCGTAGCCGGATTTCCGTATCAGGCTGTCCGTTTTTTCGATTTCAGCGGAGATGAATCCCGGCGATTTGAATGCCATTCTCCTGTGCGAATAGGTATGATTCCCAAGCTCATGGCCCTGTGCTGTTATTCTCCGGGCGTGTTCGGGGTATTCCTCCATCGCCTTGCCTATGACGTAAAAGGTGGCTTTCGCGTTTTTCGCCGCAAGGATACGGAGGACATCGTCGGAAAAAGGGGAGGGCGCGTCATCGAACGTGAGTGCAATCAGCTTCTTGTCCGTTTTGACTTCAGCCGTGAGGCCGCCGAAAAACTGGAAGGTCCTTGATTTGCTCGTGACATAAATCGCGGCAAGCGCAATCGCCGTGAGGGCAATCAATCCGGTCGTCAGGGCTGTTTTCCGCTTCATGCCGGTCAGTTGTCTCCAGTAATGATGCCGAGGCTGTTCTGAAGGGAGCGGCAATCCGGGCTTCCCGGCAGGCACAGTTTCATGGCTTTTTTTAAGTCTGAGACCGCGCCCGCCGTGTTGCCAAGCGTAAGCCGTGCGGCACCCCTGCGTCTGAAGGCCGAACGCCGTATGTCTTCCGGGGTATCCTTGAAGGAGAGGAAGGACGTCAAATCCTTCTCTTCTCCGGGAAAGTCATTGATTAGCGCGCGCGCTGCCGCCCGGTTGAAATATGGGGCGGCTTCCAGCGGGGATGATTTTATCATGGTGGAGAACGCGCAATATGCTTCTTCAAGCCGGAGGGAGGCATAGAGCGTTTGCGGGTCGTCCGTAATTGCTTTGTCCGGGCAGGCGGGCAGCGTTACAGGATAAAGCGCTTTGTCCGGCATGCCTGACGGTGCGCCGAAATAGAATAGGGGCGTAAGCAACAGTCCGGCCGTTGCCGCCGCAACCGCTGTTTTATTCCTTTGCGCTATTGCCGTCCAGACAGCGCATATGCCAATTCCCGCGAAAATGACCAGTACAGGCGCGAAATGTTTGCTGTAACGCGGACCGGAAGGGAGCAACAGATAAATGTTGGCGTAGAGCAGCAGGAGGACCGCCGTCCCGGCCTTGTGCCGGGCTATAGCCGCTATCAGTCCGGTCAAAGCCAGTCCCAGTAAAATGGCATTGGCCTTATTGCTTTGATTGGCAGGCGGGGTGTAGTCTGTCGCGGTGGTATATCCTTCCAGCCAAAAAAGCCGCGGACGCTGCAGCAAGATGGAGAAATAGCTCGCCGGGTTCCGCACTATATTGCGCCGTCCCAGCGCGTAAAAGGTCCGTTCCCATGCCGGCAGGGGAAAGCTGTCCATCAGGGTCACGGTCGGTTCCTGTTCCGTCATGAATTTATCCCCGGCAACATATCGGCTCCCGTATTCGAAAAGGATGGAGGTTTTCGCTGTTTCGAACGGAGCGAACAGGCCTGTGATGTTTTTGTTTCTTATCGCCAGCGGCAGTGTAAAAGCCAGGCCCGCCGCGAGGAAGACAGCGGCAACCTGTCCTGTTTTGGCGATGTCGCGGCTTTTGAAATAGTGGAGGGCTATTATAAGCGGCGGAAATAATACCAGTGTGGAGCGCGCTGTGAGCCCGGCTGCAATAATAATGGCCGGAACAGCGGCTCTGGCGGCAGTCGGGTCTTTTTCCCACCAGAGCAGAGCCAGTGCTGTAATCGCAAGCAGGAAAGAATAGAAGGCGTCTATTCCGAGTGATGGTGTGAAAACAAGCTGGCTTGTGTTTATGGCGAGCAAAACAGCCGCGATTCCCCCGGCTATCGGGGAATAGGCCAGCCAGCCCGCCGCGAAGACGGCCGCGATGGCAAGCAATCCCATGCCGATGTTTAAATAACGCGCGCTGGGCACCGAATCCGTTCCGGCCAGCCTGTAGAAAACAGCCAGCGCAAAGGGATAGCCGGGTGTGCGGGTCAAAATGGGGCTTTCCCCGATTGTAAACCCTTTCCCCGCGTTGAAGGAACGGGCCATTTCCCTGTATTCCCAGGCGTCGCTTCCGGCCGGAACTACCGGCGCGTTGCTGGACCGGACGGCCCGCAGCCTGAGTCCGAAACCCACGGCAAGTGCCGCGGCAAGCATGGCAAGGGCGGTCCATCTGGTCAGTTTATCCACGCAGATTATTATGCAATATAAGCGGAAAGGGGGGAACCGGACGCGTTCCGTGATTTTGTTGTTATTCCCATCCGTGTTCAGCTAATGCTGCCCCTCCTGTTCTGGCGTGAATACATATGCGCTGGGCGATGTCCGCAGTGCTATTCTTGTCCCGGCGGTCTGGGAATGCTATGGAGAATGCGGTATTGTGCGGTCAGTCCGTCAGGCGCATGACTATGGCTTCCATGACATGATGCCTGCGCGTTTTGCGGACCCAGACCTCCAGGCCGGAAGCCTTTACGATGTCGCCGCCGCGCGCGTCCCGGCCCAGTTTTTCCTTAACCCATTGGGCAACCGTCATGTTTTCGCCGGACGGGCCGAGGCCGGCGGACTTTCTTACCGCCGCCACCGACGCTCCTCCTCCGACCATGAAGCTGGAGCCGGAATGGTGTATATATGAAGGGAGCCGGTCGTACTCGTCCGCTATCTTGCCGACCAGCATTTCTATTATGTCCTCCATTGTCACTATGCCGCGGGGAGTTTTCCCTTCTACAATAACGGCCATGTGGGCGTTCTCGGCTATCATTTCCTGAAGAGCCTGCGAGGCCGGCGTTTTGAGCGCGATTTTCTTTATAGGGCGCGTTATGCCGCGCACCGTGGGATTGCCGGGGTTTATGCGGAGCGCGGTCACTATATCCTTGAAATTGAGGTAGCCTGTCAGGGTATGCAAATCCCCTTCCTTCTCGACTATCGGGAAGCGGGTGTGCATGTCCATGTGGGCGCGTATAAGCGCGTCCTGAAGGCTGGAGTCCGCCTGTATGCACGAAACCATTCCGGCCGGCACAAGCGCGTCCGCCACCGTCTTGCGTGAAAAAAGTATCGCTGAATTGGCAAGTTTTTCCTCGAAGCTGCTTATCACGTTGCGGGAGCGCGCGTAAGCGGTTGCGGCCCAAAGCTCATCCAGTTCGCTGTCGCTGTTTTCGGTCTGGGATGATTTGATGAACCGTCGCAGCACCTGTATGAGCGCCTTGACGGCTTTTTCAAAGAAAGAGACCAGCGGGTAGGAAACCGTGTACAGCACGCGCATCGCGGGCGACAGGCCGAGCGCTATTGCCGCATTGTTCTCTATGGCCAGCATTTTGGGCACCAGTTCCGAGAATATTATCGTGAATATGCTGAGAGGGATTACGAGAAAAGCTATGCCGAGTATTTCCGCAGTGGCGTTGGTTATTCCAAAAGACTGTTCAAGATGGGGGACAAGATACTCTCCTACGCCTGCGCCGCCGGTCGCCGCGGCGATTGCCCCCGCAAGCGTTATTGCCAACTGGACCAGCGCGAGGCTGCCTTCCATGTGCTCCTTCATGTAGAGCGCGGCGGCGGAGCCGAACAGCCTTCGCTTCGCGAGAATTTCCAGCTTGTTCCGCGAGATTGAAGCAAGAGCTATCTCGTACGCGGCGCATACCGCGTTCACGATGAGCATCGAGAGTATTATTACCGCTTCGTATACTATTTCCGGCATAAAATGCAGTTTAGCAAAAAGGTCCGGTGAGGAGAATTGAAACTTCTTTTATGCCCGCCGCCCAATTAAATACAATATGGATATGGCGATACCAAACGGTCCCGAGATTTGTTCCCGCAACATGAAGGTGCGCTGTTACGAACAGGACGCCGCCGGCAGGCTGCGTCCCGGCGAAGTGTTCAACTGGTTTCAGGAAGCTGCCAGCGAGCATTGCCGCATGAACAATGTGGCGATAGAGGATATCATCCCGCGCGGTTTCACCTGGGTCATCCACCGTTATAAAGTGGTTGTGCACCGCATGCCCCGCTACGGCGAGGAATACAAAATCGCCACCTGGGCCCAGCCCCGGCGCGACCTGATTTCCGTCCGTGAATTTGCCGCCGAGGACCTCAAGGGGGAGCGTTACCTTTCCGCCACGACCCAATGGGCGCTTATAGACCTTTCCACGCAGCGCCCCACACGGCTCAGTACGGTCATGGCAAATTTCCCCGCGTGCCAGCAGCGCGCCCTGGACGAGGACTTGAAGCCGGTGATAATACCCGAGGATTTATCGGTCACCAGCGAAACGGAAATGTCAGTCACCCCCTGGGGCATAGACAAGAACAATCACGTCAACAACTCCGTGTACGTTTTCTGGATGTACGACAACGTATTCCCGCATATCAAAAAGACGCCAGCCATGAGGGAGATAGAGGTCAATTACAGAAAGCAGGCTTTTTACGGGCAGAAGGTGCTTTGCAAGGGCTACGCCGCGCCTGGCGGCGTGTTCTACCACAACATCATGCTGAAGGAAACGGGTGAGACACTGGTGCTCATCCGCTCCGTCTGGTCTGAGAAAGACTGACCGCCGGTCCGCCAATTATGCCACGGCCCCGCCTAAAGCGGGGCCGTTTTATTATTTTGTTGCAACTTCTGCTCAATAGGTGCGTTCCGTTGTAATGCAACGTAAAACGAAATCCGAAATTATGCCCATAGTCCTTTCATCTGGAGGAATTTCCCCGTAAAGGATTATTTTTTCATCAAATCCAACTATTATTGCCAGTATCACTGTCGCGATACTGTCTGGGCTCAATTCTCCGGAGTGGAATTCGCCGGTTTCGAGGCCCTGGCCTATTATTAGCCGGATGATGCTTCCATCACGGGAAAGAATGCGTTGCCAGTTTGTCCAAAACCGTCGCCGATGTCTCACATCTATTTTCATGTCATGGCGGTAGCGTTCTTTGAAATAGACGCGCAATCTGGTCTCTGCTGAAACTGTTCCTGGAAGTTTCGCCAGAACATGAATATGCGTATCGTATGATGGCAGTCTTGGCCTAGTATCTCGGCGTTTGATTGCTTTGCGGCTTGTCTCTGCCATTTCCCGTGAAGATAGCTTTTTCATCTCTTCCTCCCGCTTAATCCGATGCTTCCATCCGGTCGGTCTGGACTTGTTGATAGCCGGCTAATGTACCGGAACTGCTGTGTTTTGTTGCTCTAAGCAGCAAGCCCTTGCTTGTGCTGCTTGCGGCAGCCCTGTCATTGGTGCTACGGCATGGGCCGTGGAACCCAACGCTTGTTGATACCTTTGATCGAACTGGGTTAAGTGCTGGACAAGTGTCGCTTGGTGGAACTGCATGCGCCGGTCCACAATAACCCTCATCATGGATATCCCTACGCTGTCACCCACGTTCCTGAACATGATGGTTATGCCGGACACTCCATCATTTTTCTTTGCGGACATAAATCCGAACGCCGCCGGTGTCGCTGGCATCAAGACCATCGAAGTCCCAATATCGGAGATTATCCTTGATATGATTATATAGCGCATGTCCATGTTAAGGTTGCCAACCATCATAAGAGATACTCCGTATATTTTTGTTCCCATTGCGCCACAACAGCGGCTCGCCGCCGTAAATTACCATAAAGTATGAGTCCCACAATTTTCCCTTCGCTTCCAGAGTGTCAGGGTCTCACATATGCGGGAGAATGTTGCGAAATCAAGATGCGCGCTTTCCGTGCTGGAGCTGTCGGCGTAGCAGCCGGTGCCTTTGAGGTTGCAGGTGGCGACGGGGCTTGTGACGAGGAAACCGGGCGGGTGGATTTGTGCTTCGCTATGAAAAACTGCTAGGTCCTGTTTCCAGCCATCAGTATGTTCCCGACTAAATTTTCCAGAAAGCGTTTGCACACCTGTGGCGATAGCACCCTCTTGTCCAATGCCTCTTTCCATGCGTCGTTGTCAGTGCATCGGCATTCCGCCGCCATGTCCGGGAGCCGGGCTCTTCAGGAATAATGCCAGCGGTATTGCTATCAATGCGGCTACTGTCAGGAAATGGAAAGAGTCTATATATGCCAACAATGCCGACTGCTGCTGCAGAAGCCCATATAGAACCCCCTGTGCTACATGCGGCGCATTTGCCGCTCCGGCGGTGGGCGTAAGCATATTGGCTGTTGTTCCTGTCATGGCAGTGTAATATGGGTCGTAAGGTGTCATATGTTGGACCAGAATAGCTTGATGAAACTGCATGCGTCTGTCCACTATCAGCAACATCACCGATATTCCTACGCTGCCACCGGTATTACGGGCCAAATTAGTAAGGCCGGATACGGCATCATTTTTGCTCTTGGCGATAGTGGCGTAAGAAGCTGTCATGCACGGCACCATCACCATAGCTATTCCTACGGCGGTGAATATGCGGGAAAGCATCATGTATCCGAAGTCCGTGCCGAGGTTGGCATTTTCCAGCATATACATCGAATAGGAGATAAGTCCCAGTCCGGCAGCTACATACCAGCGGAGATGCCCTTTTGACGAAAGGACACCTATGACTATCAGTGCAAACATCGCAGCCACACCGCTTGGCGTCATTACTAACCCGGCCAGCGTGGCGCTGTAGTGCATCATGTTCTGCACATACATCGGTAATAGTGCGGACCCGCCATAAATCGCGATGCCCGCGACAAACAACAGTGCGCAGGAAATTGCCACATTCCTATCCTTGAAAAGACGCATATCCACAACAGGGTCCTTGACTCTAAGTTCCCATATTATCGCGGATATGAAAGTTACTGTGCTGATGATGACGCCCGCAGTTATCAGCTTTGATGACAGCCAGTCCAGTTCCTGCCCTCTGTCCAGCACAATTTGAAAGGCTGAGATGCAGACGCTTATTAAGGCAATGCCTACAAAGTCAAAGTCCATCGCTCCGCTAATGTTTTTGCGCTTGAAAGTCGGGGGGTCCTGAATGAATGCCGCAACCAAGGCGACACAAATCACGCCAATAGGAAGATTGATAAGGAAAATCCAGCGCCAACTATAATTGTCGGTTATCCAGCCTCCAACCACCGGTCCCAATATCGGCGCAACGACTAGTGCACAGGCATATACTGCCATACCTTTCCCAAGCTCATGAGGAGGGAATGTGTCTGCCAAAATGGCCTGCGACACGGTCAGTAGTCCGCCTCCAGCCAGTCCCTGCAAGATGCGGAAGAAGACAAGCGATGCCAAGCTGGGAGCAATTCCACATAATACCGAGGCGATAGTGAATAATGCTACAGAACCCAGAAAATAGTTTTTACGACCACACACGCTGGACAGCCATCCCGAAAGTGGCAACACCACCGAGTTCGCGACTATGTAGGAGGTAAGCACCCATGTCGATTGACTCATGGTGGCGGACAGATTCCCCGCTATATGGGGAACCGCAACATTGCCGATGCTATTGTCTAGCACCTCGATAAACGCAGCAAGCGCCACGACAACGGATATCAGCCATTTATTGGCAGGGGGGCGGGAATCCATAGCTATTTTGCCTCAACTTCGGCCTCCACGGAAAGGCCGGGAACCAGACGTTGCGCTTCGTCCGGATTATCAATCACTATTTTGACTGGAACACGCTGAACAACCTTAACGAAATTGCCTGCGGCGTTTTCAGGAGGCAGTAAGCTGAATCGGGAGCCGGTTCCGGATTGCAGGCTGTCCACATGCCCGGAAAGCCGGTGACCGTATGCATCCACTTTGATTTCGGCATGTTGCCCTGGCTTCATATGTTTCAATTGAGTTTCCTTGAAGTTGGCCACCACCCACGTCTCATTCGGCACTATTGCCATAAGTACTTGCCCGACGTTAACAAAAGAACCGACTTCTACGGATTTCTTTGTCACGCGTCCGGTTTGCGGCGCGTATATTTTCGTGTATGATAGATTCAGCTCGGCCTGGCGCAATTCAGCAAGTTGAACACTAAGGTCCGACGCCGCCAAGTCTTTTGCCGCTACTGCATGGTCCAGCGTTTGTTTCGAAATTTCGTCTTTTGCAGCCAGTGCCTGATAGCGTGAAAAATCCGCCTCATTCTGTCGCAGCTTGGCTTTAGCTCCATTCACAAGAGCTCTGACTCTCTCAAGTCTTGCGGCATAGTCGCTGGATTCTATTTCAGCCAACAACTGTCCACTTTTAACCTCCTGATTGTCTTTTACGAAAACGCGTGTTATGTGCCCCGATGCTTTGGGACTTATTGACACTACATGCCCCTCAACATAGGCGTCATCGGTAGATTCCCATGGGCTGGTCAGATACTTGTATCCTCCGTATCCGCATCCCGCGAGCAGTATCAGCATGGCGATTATGAGAGGAGCGCGTGTTCTCTGCTTTGCCCTTGTCTTGTGGGTGGATATGTTTTGGGATGGTGTTTTTTCGTTCAGCGTATCGGTGTCGGTATTCATAATAATTCTCCTCTATTTCAAAGTAAATGACTGGGCGCGCCCTACTGCCGCCGCAAGATTTATGCGTGACTGCTGATTCCGGGCCAATGCAGCCACATAGTTGTTCCGTACTTTAGCCAGTTCCGCCTGTGCTGTTACAAGTTCCACATTGTCTCCGACTCCATGTATGTATCGGTCCTGGCTCATACTAAGTTCCTGCTCCGCCAGCGTCACCGTTTCTGCCGCCAGTGAGACTTCCAGCCGCGCTTCGGTGGCTATTTCCGCAGAAAGGCGGACGTCTTCTTCTACCTTAATAATCGCATCGCCCAGCCTTGCCCGTGCGGCAACCATTTCGCTTTCCGCCAGGGCTATCTGACCGGAAATCCTCCCTCCCGAAAACAACGGTACGGAGAGCGCGGCTCCGAAAGAACTTGTGCCTATTGAGTTGCCCGGCTCGTTTCCTGAGAGACCGTAATTGCCGGAGACGACTACGGTAGGCAGGCTTGAATATTTGCTTGCCGAGAGCATTCGTTCCAGCATTTCCACCTCCGCTACACAGAGGCCGATATCTGGCCGGGCTGCGGACAGTTTAAGCATTGCGTCTATGTCGGGTGAAGCGGAAGAACTGTCGGTCAATTCTTCCGAGAGCGAAATGTTTTCCTCCAGTTTCCACCCGGCGACCCGTTTTAGCCTTATCATTGCCTGTCTGCCCGCTGATTCGGCGTTAAGGAGCATCACTTTTGCATCAGAAAACCGTGTTTTCGAGCGCGCAACATCAAGACCCGTAACTATGCCGTTATCATGCTGATGCTTCGCGAGATTCAGCAGTGTCTCGGCCAGATTGAAGTCTGCTCGCGCCGCAGTTACGGCAGTATGTGTTCTTGCGGCTTCGACATATGCAAGAGCTGCGGCGGACGCAACCTGTTCACGTGCAATTCCCTGAGCATTGCGCGACATCTCCAGTCCTGCTCGGGCAGCGCGATACCGTTGTGTGGATGACAGGTCAAGCAGTGATTGCGAAAGCTGCAGACGCATATCAAATGAGTTGAATGGTCCCGCGCTCCCGCCAAAACCCATTATCGCATTCAGGTTTTCCTTCAGAATGCGCGATTGTGAAACCGTTCCCAGCAAGCTGGGAAGCAGAGAGGAGGCGCTTTGAATAACCTTCGCCCGCGCCTCGTCATCATGAGCGGCAGCAAGCTTCGTATTGAGATTGGTGGCTATGGCCGATTGTATCGCGTCGGTGATGCTCACGCTGCGTGTGGTATTGTCAGCGCATAGCGCAGTTCCGGACAATGCCAGCAGAAGTATTACGGCGTTACCAAGGTGTTTGTTCATAAAACTCTCTCCGGGTGTTACGTTTTTACGATTATAATAAATTGGTAAAAATTTATTCAAAAAAATATATCAGCCAAGCCCTCGCATCAGACTTTCCACCAAGATATCGAATCTGGCATACGGTATCGTAGAGCCCATGACAGCAAAACGCACATCAATAGACGCCATCATTTCTGAATATGTCTCAGCCATAATCTGGCAATCGGCAGTTTTAATATTCCGAAATTTCCCGATAGCTACCCCTTTTTTTAACAATGACTCCAAATCGGCTACGAAGCTGAGTGATAATGCTTTTATCATGCCGGTTATCGCAGGCATATTTATGCCAATTTCCGAAGCCGTCATGGGATACGATGCTATTGTATCGTGTATGCAGTGGAACCTGGCATGGAACAACACCTTTATTTTCCCTTCAAGAGATTTTTCTTTACTTACCAACTTGTTTATCTCTGAAAGCATCCGAGCCAGTTCCCGTTTGCCGAATTCTGAAAATATCTCTTCCTTATTTTTAAAGTAGTAATACGCATATTTGTTGCTTTTCCCCATGGAAAGGGATATCTCTTCCATGGTGGTTTTGTGAATACCGTATTTTTTAAAAAGGCTTGTGGCCGCATGGATAATTGCGTCTTTAGCTTCAGCCTCTTTTTCTCTTTTTTGCATATTTACCTTTTTACGTTTTTAGTTCTTACGTTAAGTTTATCTTCTCTGCCAGTGTTTGTCAAGACCTAATTTGCGTTGCCGTAACAGCAAGCCCTGCCGCACCCGGCGGCTGCTGGCAACGCCGTAATGGATTACCGGAGGCCTTCGCGCTGGCGCCGATAGTGGTCCAGCTCTTCCCGCGAACAGAGAACACACGGCAGGCCGCCGGGGGCGCAGTCTTCCTGGCGGGTGACTACCTGATAGTAGGGCCACAGCCGCATGCTGGTGCGGGTATCGGACAGCGCGTAACCGTCCATGGCTTTTGCGTATTGAATCGAGAAGGCCTTCGGGTCGAAACCGTGCCGGTCCGGTGTCGCGGATAATGCCAGCGCGGTGATATCGATGAATGCTCCGTTCTCGCCCAGACGCATCTCCTGCAAATAGCTTTTAAGGGATACGATATTCGATGCCAGCAGGCAGACTAGAATCACGGTCCGCGCCGACTGGCGCATTAACGGCAGTCCAGTCGCGAAAATCAGCAGGAAACTTCCAAAAGCAGCGGCGGGGATGCCGTAAAATCCTTCATATCCGCCCGCAAAAATCGCCGGATGCGCCCAAAGCATTCCCGCGTTCATCAGTATGATTCCCGCCACTCCTGTCGCGCAGGCGATTATGAAAAACACCACTGTTTTGTCCTTCAGTAGTTTTGGCAACAGTGTTCTGTGGCGGAATATCTGGACAATCATGAAAGCAAGCAGGAGCAGAAACACAATCGGCGGCAGGCTTCCGGCGAACTGCCGTATCAGATTGGTTGTCGCTGTATATGCCTTAAGCAGGTGCGGGCCTGACAGCAGGTCCCGATAAGCTATGGCCGGTTTCAATATTTGCGCCTGCGGGTGAAAATGGTGAAGCAGGGCCGGGCCAATGAAAGTCCCGTAAATGGTTTTCAGCAATACTCCCGCCAGAAGGCCGCAGGAAAGTTTAAGCGCCGTTGTTTCCCTGTAAACCGCGTAATAGACAGCGAATATCCCGCCAGTCATTACGGCCAGCGCGATGCCCTGTTCGTCGCAAAGGGAGATGATGAATCCCAGCGTGAGAGTGGTCAACAACGGAAATCCAAGCAGCCTGTTTTTGCTGTCCGGGCGGAACAGGCTGAAAACGCAATACCAGAGAATCAGGATGACAAAAAATGCGGTCAAAATCCGGGAACTGCGGTATATCCCTGAAGACAGGAAGAAAAACGGGGTGAAAAGCAGATGCAGTGCGGCAACGGCCGCCTTGAACTTCATCCCGGACTGCCTGAAAAAAGCCGCGGCGCACAGCATGTTCAGTCCGGCTGTCATCACCGCGAGAACAAGGTATGTTATGGAATAAAAATACGGCCCGATATGGCGGATGGTCAGCAGAAGCGCGTTGTAATCAAGCCAGTCCGTCAGAAAGCTGATTTCCCGCGCGCGGTAGACATTGTTCAGGTTGCCGATGAGCGGATTGAATATTTTCTGCAGAAAGGTCTGGTCCGGTGTGGTGTAATAGGGGAGGTATATCGTGGCGGCTTCCGGGTGGAGCCCGTTATGCCCGAATGCGAGCAGCGAGGCGCAAACCCAAAGCACGGCGCCGCAGCAGAAAAAAAGCGCGGCGGCATGAGTCTGTAAAACTGTTTTTGACCAGCCGAAGAAAGTTTTCATGGTTTGAACAGGCGAGCCCGCAACTGCCGCAGCCGGACCGCAACGCGTCCTTTGCTGAATGAGCGTATATTCCGGGCACAGGCATAGTCTACTATTTTATTTCAGGCCGAAATGGGGCGCATGTCGTCCCAGGCTGACTGTTGTTGCGTCTCGAGCCCCTTGGCTGATATCGCACTCGGAGCGTCCGGCTTTGATAAAATAGTAGTCATGGCACGGGCAATAGTGCCCGTCCGGGAGTGTCCCTCTGAACCTTATACAGCGCAATCTGCGCGTGCCTGTTGAACAAGATATCTGCTCCGGCTGCCTGGGTGCCGCCGCGACGGCTTTGCGCCTGCCTGAGGCTTCCGTCCGGGTTGTAAAGATACTGAGCAAGTCCCTTGATATCGGTAACAGGGAGCAATTTTATTACATCCTTTCCATCGTAACGTCCGTTCCTGACGATTTCCCCAATCCCGACCGCCTGCCGCTATATTCGGAACAGGCCTTGCCGGCTGTTTCCGTCAAGCCATGCGCGGACAGGCCGGTTGTGGTAGGCTTCGGACCGGCCGGGATGTTCGCCGCCGTCGAACTGCTGGCGCGCGGGCAGAAACCGCTTGTGTTCGAGCGCGGCAAACGGGTGGAGGAACGCACGCTCGACGTGCGCCGGTTTATGGAGAAGCGGGAGCTGGACGAGGAATCCAATATACAGTTCGGGGAAGGCGGAGCCGGAACTTATTCGGACGGAAAGCTGTTTTCCCGCATGAACAATTCCCCGCGTGTTAAAAAGGTGCTGGACACTTTCATCCGGTTCGGCGCGCCGCCGGAAATAGCCTATATCGAAAAACCCCATCTTGGAACTGATGTCCTGTGCAAAATAGTGGCCAATATCAGGGAGCATGTTCTGTCCGGCGGCGGCGAAATATTTTACAGCTCGAGAATGACGGATATTATCGTTGAAAAAGGCGCGGCGCGGGGTATAACGATAAATAACGGCAAGCAGTATTTTTCCTCTCGCATTTATATGGCAATCGGGCATTCCGCCCGCGAGACTTTCCGGCTGCTGCATCAAAAGGGCGCCGTGCTTGAGCAAAGGCCCATCAGCATGGGTGTGCGCATCGAGCATCCAGCCGATGTGATAAACCGCATAAGGTACGGCGCGAAGTATAAGGATTTCCCCGGTCTTGGGGCCGCCGTCTATGCGTTCAATTATACTGACCGCAGGCTGAAACGGGGGGCGTATACCTTCTGCATGTGCCCGGGCGGAGAGGTGGTCAACGCCTCCTCATCCCGGGGATTGCTTGCGCTTAACGGGATGAGCTACTCCCGCAGGGCCGGGCCCTATTCAAATGCGGCGCTGGTGGTAAACTGCCATACAGACGATTATGGCGGGGAATCCCCCTTGGCGGGAATAGAGATGCAGGAGGGGATAGAGCGCAAGGCCTTCGCCGTGGGCGGCGGGTGGCGTGTGCCGGCGCAAAACCTGACAGACTTTCTGCAGGACAGGGTTTCCGGTAATTTGCGGCCCTGTTCCTGCGCCTGCGAAACCATATCCGCCGACCTGCGCGGGATACTCCCTGATTTTATCTGCCGGACCCTTGCCGCCGCGTTCGAGGAGTGGAAACGGGAGTCTTCGCTGTTTGTTTCGGAGGAAGCCCTTCTGCTTGCCCCTGAAACCCGCACTTCCTGCCCGCTACGGGTTTTGCGGGATGCGAATTGCCAGTCCCTAACCATCAAAAACCTTTATCCCATAGGCGAGGGCTCCGGCTATGCCGGCGGCATTACCAGTTCCGCCGCGGACGCCATAACCGCAGTGGAACGCAGTCTGGCCGATTAGTCCCGTATATGAGGCACTGATTCGGCCCGCCGATTGTGTTGTAATTGATTCAGGTTGTACAACAGGTGCCGGGCCGCCATTTTGTTGGGGATATCTATCAGTCTGCGGGGCAGCGGGACTTTCACGACTGTTTTCAGCTAAAGACTATAAAGCGGCTTATTCCTTGAATTTAAGTATAACCGTACTGTATTGTTTATCGGTTTTTACCGCAATATCTTTTGCATAGTTTGCCATCAGCAAAAGCGCCAGTTGAACGGCGTTGTCCTTATCCTCCAGATTGTTGACATCAAATGCCTTTCGCGTCAGATCAAGCGGTGTTCCTGGATATCTTAATTCAGCCATAAATACGGCATCGGCATAAGACAGGTTGATATCTATGGAGCCGTCTTTCAGGCAGTCCGCCAGTATCAAGGCTTCTATACATTCATTTATGGCTTTATAAGAGGAAGAAATGACTTCCGGCTTGAGTGTTACATTTGAAGCGAACAGGTCGACGCACTTGGCGGAATCAAACTCTTCATTTTTCCGGTAGTGAAAGGTCATTTTGTTCGTGCTGCCTATTTTAAACAGCAAAGTCAGGGTAATTGCAATCAAAGTCGCAACGGTCAGCGGCGAATTCACTATCAGCCTTAGCCAGACCGGTACTCCTGACGTAATATGCGTAAAGCTCCCGCAGCCTATTCCCCCAATGACAGAGAGACCCACAATAAATATCTTATGGTGATTAAGGCTGCGGACAAGTATCAGGTCCATGCCGGAGCATATTAGAAAAGCGGCGGCGTAGACCAGAAATGCCCCGACAACGGGAAGCGGGATAATGGACAGAAGCGCCGATAATTTAGGGAAAAACGCCAGCACAACAAGGATAATGCCCGCGCCAATGCCGACATATCTTGAGGTTACGGCTGTCGCGAAACTCAGCCCGATATTGGATGAGGATACCCCGCCCGCATAGCCTCCGAACAGCCCGCTTAGCAGATGGCCGAAGCCTTCGGTCTGGACCCCTCTGGTTGAAAGCTCCATGTTCTGCTTTTCCCAATCGGAATGGTTTATTTTATCTATCGTTATCATTCCGCCAAGGGCGTCGACACTGCTTATGGCTGAGGTTATGATAAACATGGGCAGCAGTTCCATGCTCAGCGTAAAGGAAGGCGGGCTGATATGCGGCAGGGCAACCCATGCCGATACAAGAAAATTGTCCTTTGCGCCTTCCGGAAAACAGTTCAGCAGCAGGGCAAGCAAGTAGCCGCCCGCGCAGCCTGTTATAAGGCTATAAAATCGAATGTGTTTTTTTGAGACCGAGGTAACAATAATCAGAAATAGCGTTACAGCGGCAATCGCCGTGCAGGGCAAGGATACGGTATGGCCGCCGCTATCGAAGCCAAAGAACAGTTTTATCGCGGACGGTATCATGGAAACGCCCAGCATCAAAATTGCGACGCCGCACACTTCCTCGGTAAAGACTTTGTTGATATAGCGAAGGCTTCTTGCCAGCGCGATTTCAAAGACGCCGGCAATGCACATCATGGCGGAGGCCAGTCCAATGCCTCCGCTTTGCGCGGCCGCAAGGTATGCCGGAATAAATAACGGTGTGGATTGATGAACCGCGAGCGCTCCGCTCCCGATTCTGTTTTTTGAACACTGAATTATGGTGCTGATGCCAAGTAACAAAAGGGATACGGATATCAAATTGACCGTGGCGTCAAAAGGCAGCGCAATCTCCCTCGCAATGAGAATGGGATAGGTTAAAAACATCAGCGGAATCAGCGCATGCTGGAAGGACAGTGCAATTAAGTACTTCGGGGCTGGGACTTCGTCTATGTTGTAAATAATCCGGTTTGATTTTTTATCCATGACAATTTCTTGAATACAGTGTTCAAGTCGGTCTGTGCCGCCATGACCGCACACGGCGGTTCCTTCAGTTCGGTTTTGCCGGTTTTCCCGCGCCTGGTTCAGGTATGGTTTATTTTGGCAATTATCGCGCCATAGAACAACTCTTCCATGCCTGTTACACTCTGGCGGAACAATGTGGATGGCGAATACTGGGTGTCATTTTCCGCAAAACAAAAGAGCAACGCGAAAGCGTCGCTCTGGGATTGTTTTGGTTGATATTGGTTGGCAATACTCACTGCGGCGCACCCGGAGGGTGCTTGCATTGAGTACTATTTTCCTGCCCGCAGGCCCTGCCGGAGGCATGGCTCACAGGCAGAAAAATGGCGGGCCGGGGGAGATGATATCAAGAACTTTTATGTGCTTCTTCTCATGGTTGACCCGTGCAAGTTTTTTGTCATTCTAAATGTTTGCGGATTTCCTTTGCAATTTCATCCAACTCCGGCCGCTGCATATGGACAAAATGCTTGGCTGTGTCGTATTTGAACCCGAATCCGTCGCCGCTGAATCTGGGGTAAACATGCAGATGGAAATGAAAAACTTCCTGCTGTGCCGCTTCCCCGTCAGCAAGAAAAAGATTTATCCCTTCACATTTATAAGAAGACTTGCGGATTGCGGCCGAAAGCTGTTGCGCGAACTTCATTATGTAGCCAGCAGTTTCCCCATGCAAATCCTTAAAATGTGGCGCATGTACCTTGGGAATAATCAGAAGATGGCCTTTGTTTACTGGCTGCAGCGGAGGGAAAACTGCAATTCTATCGTCTTCATAAACCATGCTTACTGGCAGTTCTCCGGCTAAAATTTTGCAAAAAACACAGTTCCCATCGCCAGTTTGTTGGATAGTTTCAGTTTTCATCTTTCCTCCCATTTGCATAATACAATATATATTTTTTGCAAACTGGCGGATAGGTGTGGATTCATAAAAATCCGCGACCATTTTGCCATAGTTTCTGGAGCGGGCTGCCCTGCGTGACATCGGGCTGCCGCGAGGCTATGCCGCTTTCGCGACCACGCCGTGCTGTGCAGCGTTCCGGCTTTCTAATACTTGCTACGCACACTTGCGGGCCAGACGTTTTGCACGTGCTCGCGCGCGAAAGCAATTTGCGCGTGACCGGGCACTAACTGCGATGGAATGCCGCCAGCGTTAAATTCGTTTGGAAAAACGGCCGCCTCGCCTTTCATTAGGGCAAAACTCCTACGGCTCTGTCGTATGTCGGGGCGCAGTCCCTGCCGCTACGCCCTTCTGTTATCAATAGGCGGTCATTGTTGCCTATGGCGTAGTTAAATGACGCCCCGGCTCCGTTATCATTAACGGTCCTCCCTCAAAACCACACAGTGTGAGGGACCGGATAATGATACCAGTCGGCGCTCTGCGCCTTAGGAGGACAGGGCTTCGCTTTTCGTCCACCGGACGCGGGGCCGTCGGCTTCGAATCCTTCCCAATATCTTTCGTAGATTTAAAAAGCCCCGCCTTAAACTGCAAGACGGGGCACTAGTAAAACTGACGAGGCAATCGGAAAACGGCGGGATTCGGCTACAAGTAAATTCTCTGACGGGAATTTCACGCAGCCCGGCTCTGTTATCATTAAGCGGCCCTCGGCGCTCTGCGCAGTCAGAGGGCGCGGTGTTCGCCTAGTCCTACGCGCAAGGCGCGTAGGGCGAACTCACACAACGCTGCGCCTTTCGAATCCGGCCTATCATTTGGGCCGCACAACAGCCTATGGCGTATTGTTGTGCTATCAATACAGCAGGTGTCTCGCTCCCCTTACTACGCAGAGCGCCGGGGACGGCTCAATGATAGCCGTCCTCTCCGTAGACAGCAAAAAGCCCCGCTTGCGCGGGGCTTTTTTAAATCTACGGGACGGGTGAGATGATATCAAGAACTTTTAATGTGAAATTTGCGTGGGGTATTGCCTAATGTGCCATATCTATGGGCGTTATCCATAAATATTGCGTCAATTATGGGCGCACCCATAATTATGGTGCCAACTCATAGTATGCCCCCCGTTTCGCACCCTTTTGCGTGATTTTCCCATCATTAACAAGTTTTTTAAGAATACGCTTCGCTTGGAAAGGGCCAAGCTGGCAAAGTTCCGCAGCCTTTGAGCGGGTAATACGGTTATTTTTACCTATATACTCCAAAATCATGGCTTCCTGCTGTTGGGGCTCCGGTCCCTTCTGCCTCAGATATGCGGCTTCACCGCCGAAACGCTTATAAGCACTCAAATGAAAAGACTTTTTTCAATGTCTTTGGGAAGACGCGGCGTTCCAATACGCCCGAGAAAAGTAGAGAATCGCTGTTGTATATTTTCAATGTATGGATGAGTTAGCCGACATAAACGTTTAGTTGATAATTCAGCAATTGGCTTAACATCAATTTTCCGAAAACTGAAACGAATGATACTCTGTCCGTCTAGCAATGGCAAAATGGCTTCATTGACATGCTGAATGATCCCCATGGTTTTAGAATACTGATCTTTTCGGAATTTTCTCAATTCCTTTTGCTGCAATATGTGACCCCTTAATACATACAGCATATTATCGCACCCGGATCTCCCTTGGACCGTATCGCACTCGGGACGAATATTCAAGTAATAGTTTGACCCATCTTTGAAAATATCACCTGGCTTTATGCCATGCAAATCACCTCCTATGTACATTGTTGCCCGATGGATATCCGAAATTTCTTGTGTTACAGGTTTTGTTTTTCGCAATATTTTCCGGCTATCAAGGGGTTTTAGTGACATTGTTGTGGAAACGAGCTGAGAGATTAACTCGCAAAATGAAGAGGTTGGGTCTTCGGATTCAGACTCGAAATGTTTCCACAAAATTTTAGGCCATAATCCATTGCTTTTTTTATATAGTGACCAGAATATTTCATTTTTTGCTTTGGCAAGCGAATCATCCCACATCCGCAGCAAATATATTGATGGAGTATTCATCATCCAACTTTCCACTTCCTTAAACAACCTGTTGTATCGCAGGATTTCCCTTTTGTTCCTAACATATATAAAATTGCGTGCTGGTTCATCGAAATATAAGCCAGCATTTTTTAATGCCGGGATGATTTGAGTATCAATATCTGTTTGAGATTCTGATGTGAAAATGAAGATTGGGGCGAAACATGCTTGCTGTATCTGCTTGATAAATTCGATTACTTTTGTATTGTTGTCTGACTGTAGTGTGGCTCCAGCTGTAACACCTATGGGGGCAGTTGTGGATGTTACGGGCAACATTTGCCAATCCAAGATAATGAAATTTACCGTTAATAAATTTTTTAGATGTTTTCCTGCATCCTCAAATGAGGCAAATTCAATTGTAGGAATACCATGTTTGCGGATTTTAGAAATAATGCTCTTAATGTTTGCTTCGGAGGTTATTTCATTGTCAATGATGATTGCGGGCCCTTTGAGAATATCGTTCCCCTTAGCCATTAGATTCATCCTCACCTTGAGAATCGCTAAAGTTAATACGGAAATTTGCTCCGCTTAGCACCTTCTTTTTTGCCAAGAGATCAATCGAGAAATCGTATCGCTCTAGCAGTTGACGTGTGATATACAGTCCCAGACCTCGTCCTCGTACCCCTTTTGTCGAAAAGAATGGCTTGAAAACGTATGCGGCATCCGAGACACTTATGCCGGGACCATTGTCTGCAAATATGACTTCAGAGGTACTACCATTAATAATTATCTTGATATTTTTCTCATTAGAATCAGTGGCCGTAAGCCAATATACAGCATTATCAAGCAAATTGATAAAAACTTGCAATAAAATTCCTTCAACAGATTTGACCACCAATGGTCTATATTTTTCCTCAATAGTGATTTGGATATGACGTTCCTTCATGGGGACACTATAATACAATTTGACTTTTTCAATAATGTCCTTTATCCGCCATTGCTTGCTTTGCCTGCGAGAAGACCTGAATAGAGGTTGAATGCCATGCAATTGATCTTCTATAAAGGCAAACTGTCCCCGAAGCTTCTCCAACTCTTCCCTGAATTTTATTACATTAACCGAGTTGGCTTTAGACATTTCAAATAAAATATTAAGCGACTCTTTGGCCCTGTCCATCATCGCCATTAAATCATGTGACGCAGCATCAACAGTTATTCCCACACCGGCAAGATCTTCTACGACTTCAACCCGTTCACTAAATACATCAATTTCCTTGTGATAATTCTCCGTCAGGGCTTTTAAGATCTTCTCGCCTTTAGAGTCATTGATATTTTTGAAATGCTGGGAAAGGGCATCGATGTCATCTTTTACAAGTTCTTGACGAAATAATAGGCCTTCTGATTCTGCTTTCTTGGCTTTATCATCCTTGTCGACTTTATATTTGGCAAACTCTGTTCTCAAAAACCCTAAAATACCCAGAATAATAGCTTTTAGATCCTCATAGCCATATCCAATATCCATTAAGCCTTCACGATTTGTTTTATCCCGAAGGTTCGGATTTTCTTTATTGGAAATTTCGATATACCCAACAATCTGATCGTTGCTTAAATATCCACCAGCTTTTATTGTGCCTCTCTTGATATCTATTTCCAGCCAATCATCTGTTGGATCCCCATACGGATATACCCGAATTCCATCACGATATAAATATACTCGATGACTCTTAATGATTTCGCGGTCATCATTGCTTAAATGTGATTCAAGAGAAGCCCTTCGCTCCAAGTCAAAAACATAAAATTTAAATTTAAAAGGTCCACATGTGGGTGCACGTTTTAAGTTACCCTTCTTGTCAAAAAAATGTTCCTTGATTTCTCTATTGGTTGCCATATCACCTAGTTTTTTTGTTTCCTGCTTTTTGTTTGTGCCTAGGGAATATGTAATGATGCCTGCATCATCTACCTCGCCCCGGATCTTGAGGGGAGCAAGGTCCAGCAAATCATTTAATCTATTGGAGTCTTCTGACGCGCAAAACTCGCTGCCGTTGAGCAATACATCGTATGTAAAATCTGTCGGGCTAAATGGTGAAATTAATTTTAAACAGTCTTTAACAACTTCTTGGAGTTTCTCTGTAGTCCAATTATTCCTTAAATTAGTAATACGAATTAAAGTCCCATGCGCAGCTCGTTGGTGCTGTGAATTTTTAATATTGATGACATGTGGAGCAATAATTTTCGGGGCACGCTCCTCATAAATGTATTCTATATCATCAATATATATTGGAGAAGAGTCCTTTTTATCTTTTCGAGTAATGAGCTCCGCGTCATATCCAGATAAATCGCTTTTTAAATAAACTTCTTTTGCATTTGTGCTTTGGGCACGCGTAAAAAGTTCAATTGTTGCGCCCAGCTTGTATCCTGCGAACCGACCAATGCCCTTCTCGCCTTGGATAACTCTCCCGCGTTTCGTTTTTTCCTTGCCCTCTTGTTTAAGCAAATACTTAAAAGGTGACGCAGGATTAATCCATGATGCTTTAATGGTATCTAAACTCATACCAATCCCATCATCTTCTATTTCGATGATAGAATCCTTATTCACGTTCAATGTATCTTCTTTTCTGTCAAAATTAATAAATCTAATTTGAACCCATGATGCATCCGCATCATAGGAGTTTTTAATTAACTCCATAAGAGCGACTTTTTCGTTGCGGATGAGCTGCTCGCCAATCATTGTGATTATGCGCGCGTGAGGGCGAGGCGTCAAAATCCCTTTTTCATTCATATATGTGCCTCGGTGCAGTTAGATTTGCTGTCCTTCCTAGCAGATATTATATATTCGTATTGATATATGCTGTGCTTATTTGTATGAGAGGCATCAGCAAATTTCCCGTTTTTATCTCTATATGGCGTAAATATCTTGGAGCTTAGTTTACGCTTAATAACTCTATCAATCGTGAACCCCAGATGTTCCAATGTCTCCACAGAAAAAGCAATATTAGGTATTTTAACACCCATATATTCGGTATCGCCTAAAATCAAACACAGGTATCTATTAGGTTTCAGCACCCTGTACATTTCTTTGTAACATTTTATTAGATCGGCATAGTAGTTGTTTACATGTCTAGCTAATTTCTTGCTTTTCTTTTCTAACTCAGGAATAAGTCCTTGGAGGACCACACTATCACACAGATACTTTTTTTTGCGGCGGGTAGAGGTCCCTATAAATCCTTTTTTCATTTTATGCAGATCTGTTGCATATCCAAACCACAAGGTGGATAATTGGTGCAAGTCTGCATACTCATAAGAAGTTGCATAGGGTGGAGAAGTTATAATAAGGTCAACTTTGTTTGCGGGAAGCTGCAATCTCCGCGCATCCCCGGTTAGTATTTGGCACGTGTTCTTTGAATATGACACTTGATCCATGAGCTCGTAGAATTCTTTGTTGCGAGCTGTCATGAAAGCTAAATGTCTCTTAAAGGCAACCACGGGATTTTCAACTTTCTTATGCAAATCTCTTGTTGGTTTAATACTTTTTGCAAGCCAAATGGAACAATTTTTCAGGATGTTGGAAAAGCAACATAAATAAAAAGTGCGCACTCTGGAATTACATTCTTGACGGATAAGAGCATATATGCACGTTAGCAAATTAAACTCAGGGCGCTTGAACCAATATGCCAGTCTGGGATGAGCATCGCTATAATAATCTTTTGTAATGTTTATAGCATCCAGTTTCCGGATCAATTCCGTATTTTTTTGTTTAAGCAACGTTGGATCAATAGCCTCTTTTTTAGCTTTGGAAATCAGAACTGCCACTTTATTAATATCAACACTAATGGCATGTCTCGCATTAAGTCTAGATTCAACGAGCGTGGTTCCACAGCCACCAAATGGATCAAGCACGACATCGCCAGGCACGGAATACTTTTCAAGTAATTTGCGTACTAATTGGGGAATGAATTTGGCCGGGTATCTATGATATCCATGCGAAGCATACCGGCTTTCACTCCGTTTGACATCTTGGAAAGCCCAGTCTTGATCAAGCTTAACGCTCCCCAGGTTAAATTCATGGGGCACAATTGTATTCGTGTCTGTGGCAATATGCTTCAAGTTAGCTTTCCGCATTATAAATCCCGATACGACCATCGTATCACTTTTTAAATCCATTGTCGCCAACGGCAGCAACATAATCGTGATTATTCAGCACCGTATCATAAAGGCCAGTATCTTCCCCGGCATGCTTGTCGATACCGGTATAGCTTAGGCTGGAATCCTCATAGCGCTTGAATTTATACACAGCATCGTTCATCAGGGCGCTATTGAAGACATCAAGGCTCACTAGCAGTTCGAAATCTTTAACGCTGAGGCCTGTTACTTTCTTGAACAGCCCCGGCTCCAGTTGCGTTATCACATCCTTAAGGCTTCGCTCCCGATAGTCGGTTAAATACATGAATATCGGAACGCGTGTGGCAAATTTGATGAGCTTGTCCTGAACTTGGCGGCGAAGCGACTTGTACTCCTTTTCTTCTTCCGTCAGTTCCTTCTTTTGCTTGTCTGTTAGCGGCTTGTCGTTAGCCTTCTGCTTTAGTTTCTTGATGGCTTCAGATTTGTTGATAATGGTTTCGATGTCCTGATTCAGGTTCCTAAAGCCCTCGATGCTCATCAAGGCCTTCATCGCTTCTTGGTTACTTATCAGGCGCTGTAAGGTGCTGTTATCTACGTTAACGAGCAACGCGCTTTCCCAGCGCCGAGCTAAAAGCGTGGCCGTTGTGCCACTCATGGCAATATCAAGGATTCCCGCCGCATCAATTTCCTTCATGGAGCTGCCGTCATAGGCAAGCACCGGCAGGAAGCTGATGAATTCCTGAACTTTCTTTTCAGGATTGGTTTCCTCGATATTTAAGCGACAGCTATAGTCCGCAATCTGGCGTAACGCCCTGTCCGGAGCGAAATCAAACACATAGCACTCCTGTTTGATTATCTGCTCCTCATTCGGCGATTTCCCGTCAGGATTTTTTATGGTCCACGGAGTCTGCACCCGGAAAGCGGCCTGAAAGTACGTTTCCGGACTGGACGAATTCCTCAGCATGAAAATGCCGGTCCACGGCTTTACCGATACGCCGGTGGTCAACTTACCACAGGAAAGAGTTATGGTCTTGCTCTCCAGCGGATTGTCCATGGCGTTAAAAACTGGAGGCAAGGCGTCTACGCCAATGCCTGCGATAGGACCAGCAGCCACGATTATCTGATAGTCGTGGAAGAATTTATTTTGCCGTTGTTTAAGCAGATTCGCCATGGCATAGCACGAGGCCACGCTCGGCAGGAACCAGAATGTGTGCGACAAAATGTTGAGCAGCCTTGAGTCAGAGAATGGGAATGGTGGTTTCTTTGCCCCGAGCTTCAGATTGTCTACAGTTGTCTCGAGAAATGCGCCTCGAATCAGGTCCAACCACTTCTGGACTTCATCCTGATAAATGAACTCAGCATTATTGCCGGAGCCCTTGGCAGAAAAAAAGACATTCAGGTCGAACTCGTTGAACTCGCCCTGCATGGCAATTTCGCGGATAGAATCCGGCAATTGGTATGTCAGCAAAACCATGCGCGGTAAAGCAGCATAAGGATTATTTGCGCCCATCCACGCCTGTTTGGCTTTTTGCTCGTCGGAATAGGTCCAGTTATAAATCTGTTCCTCAATAAATTCACCGGATGCTATGGCGCGGAACGGTGTCCCTGACAAATAGAGATAGGCGTTGGTGGTAATAGGCATCATCTCTTCGTCGAAGTCTTCTATGCCTTCCCCTTCGCCGAACTGAATTTCCTTGTCGCCTTCCGCCTCGAACAATTCTTTTGCGGAATCACGCCATGCGCCGTAATGGTATTCATCCAAAATTACGCAATCCCAATTGGTGGCATGTACCCATTCGTTCTTGGGTTTAATGCCGCCTGCCGGATTTTTGCCAAGGTAGTCCTGGAATGACCCGAAACAGACAAACGGTTTATCCTTGCATGCATCCTCAAACGAAAGGCCATTGCGCGAAATAAACTGCCAGCCTTTAAAATCCACATGCGACTTCAAGTCATCTTCCCATGCGCTCTGGACAGCCGGTTTAAATGTCAGCACCAGCACCTTGGTCCATTTCATCTTCTTGGCCAGTTGATATGCGGCAAAAGTTTTGCCAAATCGCATCTTTGCATTCCAGAGGAAGTGCGGCGTCTTGTCCGGGTTTTCTTTCTTAAAGCTTTTGAAATAGACGGCGGCTTTTTCTACAGCGGCAGCCTGCTCGGGACGCATTGCAAAGTCAAGAGTGCGCGATGAATCGTCCATCACTCCAGAACGGATAGCAAGGATTGCTGCCTTTACATCTTTAGCGGCACACTTGAACCACTCGCCATCTGGGTTCAAGATACCATTGTTGCGTAGCTTACGATGAACTTCATGATCAGTAAATGATGTGCCGTCATTACGAATGGCGGCTTCTTCTAGAACAATTTTATACGGCAGTTCGCCGGGCCTTAACGTGGGATACTGTTGCGCTACGCGAGATTTAACATCGACAGTCGTATATCCGACTTTCAGCAAGCCCTTGTACTGCGGGTTGCTGTCTTCGTAGGCGTAAATAGTCGGTTTGGAATCTGGCCGCTGAGGAAAGAAATCCTTAGGCATTGCTAGGCTCCATTGACCGGATGGTTGATTCAATGAAAGCTATTTCTGCCTTCGTGAGCTTGTATTTTGCAAAAAGCTTCTCGTCTGTCCACTCCTCATTCATATCAAGGGCAGGGACAAGGCAATAGGAGTCTTTCGTAATATGATGCGAATACATGAACTGAGATACGAGGAAGCGGAAAAACAGGGTGCGCATGTACTTGGCGAGGTTTTTGGCCTGCTTCTCTTTCTTGTAGCTGCCGATAACAAGATATGTCTCGGTGCAAATTGTGCCGGGCGGCAATATCTCAATTTTAGAAAATACCTTGCGCTTACCGTCTTTATCCGGCTGCCCACCATGGTCATAGGCGACATAAGACGTGATAACTTTCCAGTCATCAATCATCTCTGTCCCAGTGGTTATATCTTTGCGGCTATACGGGCCTTCGCCCTTTTGCCAGCGTAAAACGATATCACCCTTTTTCGCAGGCCGGACAAATGTCCTCAAGCCGAAGGGTTTGCTGGATGAAACCTGCGCAGACATGGCTGGTTCTTTTTGGGCAACTACTTTTTTGATAATAGAAACTGCTGCACCATGTCGGATAAATGTCTTAAATTCATTCAGTGCCCGAACCGAAGTATTCTCAACCCCATTATGCATGTTTAACACTTCGCATGGGCCATGGGAATCGCGCTCCCACAGAAAATAACAGATCCCGCCAGAAATATCTACACCGGGGAAACATTCCGAGGCATCGGCATAATCGACGATCTTCCGGATTTGATCATCGTTAAGCATTTCTTCCCTGAAGGAATCCAATCCTTTGCCACCGCCGAACCATCGGGAGGGAATAATCATCGTCAGATACTTCGGGCCGAGTTTTTTAGCCTGATGGACAAAGTTCTGATAAATCGGAGAAGCGCTACGCCCAAAACCGCCATCGTTGAGCTGATACGGCGGATTGCCAATGATGACATCAAATTTCATATTAAAAATCTCCTCCGGGGAATCTGTATGGATAAATTCGTAGGCGTGGGTTTCCAGCTCATCGCTTCTGTCGTATACTTCTTTACTCGCGCCACAAAACTTACAGCTCCCGTTTTCCCACGAGTGGTCGATGCGATTAAATCTTATATTGCCTTGAGGATTTTTAAAGGCATCGCAGACCGAGTATTTGCCGTTGGCGGTTTTTGAACAATAAACCGAGCGCCTTGAGACTAGGCCGGTCAATTCGGTGATGGCAATGCCGTAAATTTGCTTGGTAAAAATGTGGTTGATTCGCTTCTGCTGGTCTGGAATTTCCTTTTCCAGCCCGACCATCAAGCGTTTTGCAATTTCTCTAAGGAACACGCCCGTTTTGGAAACAGGGTCCAGGAAAGTGGCAGTTTTGTCGCTCCAGATTTCCTTGGGCAGTATGTCTAAAATCTGATTTGCCATCTGCGGAGGAGTAAATACCTCGTCGTTGCTCAGGTTGGCGAGGCATGTAAGGACATCCGGATTGTAATTGGGTTTAGTCAGCATCGGCTATCCTTAAAAAATGCGTGACAGGGAAATCTTTGATGGGCTTGGGAATAAAAACATCTTCGCCCCTATCGGAAAACAAGGGCAACGCAGTAATTTCAGCATTCTGTAAAAGCTCGGCGAATGTAAAATCCCGACGTTTCATCATACTGCCATTGACCGGCGACCACTCCGAAAAGACAATCGGGGTATTTTTGTCTGTCGCGGAACTAAGGGTTAACGCATCGCCCCAAACGATGTTCTTTGAGAGAATAAATCGAACCGTTTTTTTGCATTCCTCTTTGACTTTCGTTGTATAGAGGGTGCGGTATTGCTCATCGAATATATCGAAGAGCCTATTCTGACAGGCAGCGACATTGTCTGAGAGAATATCAATCCCATATATGCTGGAAATCGCCAGCACCGCGTATCGTTCATATTCGACTTGACTCTTGGAATACCGTTTCAAAACAATGTGCAATTTGCGCTTTAAAACCTCAGCCAAAAAATTCCCGGTACCACATGCGGGCTCAAGAAATCTGGAGTCAATCCGTTCTGTCTCTTGTTTGACCAGATCGAGCATAGCATTGACCTCGCGGGATGCAGTATAAACTTCCCCGTGGTCAATAACGCGTTTCTTTGATACGACTTGATTTTCCGACATATGGTGTATCGCTACCCCTCAATATATATATTGTAACACAATCATCAGCGCTCGGATTTAGTTTCTATAACAGCTCTGGCTGGTCTGGGTCCAGCCAAGCCAAAGTCATGACCTTGTATTCTCCGGGAACGCCAAAACGGACACTTTCGCACTCGTAGTGCTCCGTGGTCCGGCCCAGCCCCATGTCCAGTCCGGAAATCTCGCCTTGGTACAGTTCCCCTGACCTGTAGGCATAGCAAATCGGGCTGTCCAGCGGGATGCCGCGCCCCTTGGCGAAGGGCTTCTTTGACACTTCGCTTGAAAATACCGCATATCGGACCTGTAGGGCATGCGGCTTCAGTTCAAGTTGCTCCCCATTGACCAGCATGACCTTTTGCGGAACCGGTTTCCCCGACTCGGATATCGAAAACATCGTCTCTTCCTGTTCGCGCGTTATCCCTTTCACCGGCTCAGACACCACCAAGGCGCAGGGCCGGGTATTGGCCCGGACATACCACATCGCCGTAGCCTCCTGCGATACCCCGTGCTCATGCGCCAGCTGGGTTATCAGATCAATGCTCGGGTGTTCGTGCCGTATCCGGTCGGCGAACTTGTCGCACAGGAACAGCAGCCACAGCGCGCCTTCATAAGCCTGCCGCTCCTGCGGCTTTGGATTGAAGTACGGCGAGGTGTCATTCCCGCTAAATGGGCTGATGCACTCGTGGTATGGGTTCACAAAGTGCATTATCTCGTGGGCAATGCTCAGGCGCTGGCGCGTAAGCGGCATGCCACTATAAACCCACATGGCGTTCTTGCTCTTGTCCAGCCATGCACAGGCCGTGACAAGCGTTTTATGGTATTCCGGGTCGGTCTTGTTCGGGTTGTCAAAGTAATTCACGGCAATGCCGAGTCGTCTGGCGACGGCTTCCACGTCCACCGGAACGCTATCCAGCCCGAAGCGTACTATCAGTTCCCTCGCGTATTCATACGGCCTCACCGCCGCCATAATACCCCCTACTTCGCCCCCTTACCCTCGTTCTTCAGCAGGGTTTTGAGCATGTCCTGCATTATCCGCCGCCCGTTGGGCGACAGCTGCTCGTACCCGCGAAATATAACGCCTGCTTCCTTCTTGGCTGCCATGTCCGGGCTGGCATAACCCGCTTCCTTCAGAAGAACCTCTATCGGCAGTTCGAACGCGTCGGCCAGCTTTTGAATGACCTTCAGCGTCGGAATGTTTTTCTTGCCGCTTTCGAGCTGCGACAGGTACGCATTGGAGACTTCGTTCTTGGTGCGTTCCTGTATATCGCGCAGCGACCACCGGCGCTCTTCACGCAAATCGTGAAGATACTGGCCGAATTTTATGGATTGCTGCGTTATTTTATCGTCACCCATGGGTGATTTGCTCCTTTAGGGACTGTAACTGTTCCTATTGTCAGTATAGCCCATTCTGCTAACTTCCGCAAGCACTTTCTTGCACAAACCATTGACTTTGCGGTTCCTGGAGTGATACGCTACTATTGGCAAGCAGAAGCAAACAACCACGCAAAAGGGAGGGCACATGGTCAGGGTTTCAGCAAGGCCGGAAAAGCTTCGCGCCATACTGGCCGAGAAGAACATCTCGCAGCGCAGGCTGGCACAGATGGCGGGCTTTGCCCCGGCATACATATCGCAACTGATAAGCGGCACCCGCCGCACATCCGCAAACGGGCGGGAAAAGCTTCTCTCGGCGATAAACAAAATTCAGCGGGCAAAGGGGCAGCATGAATACACCTTCGACGACCTCTTCATCATCGGACGATAAGGATTACCCCGCTTCCGAAGGATGGACACCGGAAGCGCAGCGGCAGTTTGACGCCGGGTTACGGATACTGGCGCGGATGATAGCCGCCGACATTATAAAGAAACGGAGCCAAAAGAATGTTTCAGAAAGCACGCAAAACACAGAGCCGCCTAAGACTGGCGGTTGAAGGTCCGGCTGGCGCGGGCAAGACGTTCAGCTCGCTGATACTCGCCAAATCGCTCTCGCCAAAGGTAGCGGTTATCGACACGGAGCACGGCTCGGCCAGTCTGTATGCCGACCGGTTCGACTTCGATGTTACCGAGCTTCGTCCGCCATACACGCCGGAAGCGTATGTCGAGGCAATAAAAGCCGCGCAGCAGGCGGGTTATGGCGTCTGCGTGATAGACAGTCTGTCGCACGAGTGGACCGGGGAAGGTGGTTGTTTGAGCATCGTGGACGCGCTGGGCAAAGGCTTCGCGGGCTGGAAAAATGTCACGCCACGTCATGAACGACTTATCAACGCGATTTTGCAAAGCGACATGCACATCCTCGCCACCATGCGCTCGAAAGCCGAGTACTCGGTGGAAACCAACCTCAAGGGGCAGGCGGTTCCCAAGAAGGTTGGGACCGCGCCGATACAGCGCGACAGCATCGAGTACGAGTTTACCGTGGTCTTCACGCTCAACCAGAACCACTATGCCGCTGTTTCCAAGGACCGGACCAGTCTGTTCGATGGCAAGGATTTTGCCATCACGGAAGACACCGGCAAGGCGCTACTCGGATGGCTCAATTCCGGCGTTCCGGCGGAACAGAAAGGCGCAGCGGCACCCGCGTCTGCGCCAAAACCAGCCTCTGAAGCCAGCGAGCAGCTTACCGCCAAAGGTGTCCTGGAGGAAGTGAAATCCCGCGATACCGAAAGCGGCAAGAAGTACGGCCTCAAGCTGGCGGGTGTCGGCAAGGTGTTCATTACCCATAGCGCCGCTGCCGCCGAACGCGCGGTCGGCTTCGTGGGCAAGACAATCGCCGTAGCTTACAAGGAATCGGTAAAAGACGGCAAGAAACAGTACGACATGCTCGGCTTCGAAGAAGCCAAATAACGGAGGGAATCATGAAGATAGATTACGAAGTGGACGAGAATGCAGGCGTTTACACCCCGCTCCCGGCGGGCAGGTATCGCGTGAAGGTGCTGGAGATTGAGGACGGATACTCCAAGGCAGGCGACCCGAAGCTCAACATGAAGCTCGGTGTGGTGGACCAGCCCGAACGCTGGGTGTTTCATACGCTTACCTTCATACCCAAGGGCCAGCCGGGCCACGGCATCGCGGTTCATTCGCTGAAATGCTTCGGGTTCTCCATCGACAAAAGCCGGGTTAATTTTGACTCGGAGGATATGGTTGGCAAGGAGGCGATGGCGGAGCTCATCATCGAGGAATATAACGGCAAGCGAAGCAACAAGGTCCGCCAGTTCGATTACCTGCCCGACGCGCAACCGGAAAAAACCGATGAGGTGCCATTCTGATGGATACCGCGACATTGCCAAAGCCGCTCTATGCGGTCGGTTACCGCGATTACCGCCGCCAGCACTTATACACCGTCAACGGTGTCGAGTATCCCTCGGTAACGAAGATACTCGGCATCGTGGGCGGCGGAAAGACCAACGCGCTAGTGGTGTGGGCACGCCGCGCCGCGCTAAAGATGGCCGAGTCCGAACTGGTCGCCGAGCTGACGCAGGGCCGGACAATCACCGCCGATGTGCTGGGGCCGATACTCGCCCGCGCCGATCGCCAGCCGGACAAAATCAAGGACGAAGCCGCCGATATCGGCAGCCGCATCCATCAGGCGATAGACGATTATATCGCCGGGAAGATGCCAAAACTGGAGCCGGACACAAAGCCCGGCTTTGAGAACTTCATGTCGTGGCTGTCGCAGGAAGGTCTGGAGATTATTGCTGGAGACACCGTCGTAGCCAGCACAAAATACGCCTACGGCGGGCGGCTGGACGCGATTGCCCGCAGCAAATCTGGCGGGTTCATCATACTGGACTGGAAAACCAGCAACGCCATGCGCGAGGAATACCCCTTGCAGGTTTCGGCTTACGCGCAGGCGTTTTCGGAAACCTACGGCATGCCGTTGCCAGAAAGCGCATGGGTTATCCGTTTCGGCAAGACCGGCCCGGACTTTGAAACCAAGAAGGTGAATATCCCCGTCGCGCTGGATGGCTGGCTCGCGGCGATAAAACTGTTCGACGCGATGCATGGAGGGTTATGGACAGCGTAATCGAGTTCGAGGTCATTGGCATACCAAAACCGTGGAAACGCCCGGTGCGGTTTGCCCACACAAACGGCAAGTTCGTCAGTTGGAGCCCGAAGGACGACTGGTTCAGGCTTATATACGCCGAGGCGGTCAAACACCGCCCGGTGGAGCCGCTGGACATGCCGATACGGCTGGATGCCACATTCCGGTTCCCGCGTCCGAAGTCCGTGAAGGTCACGGAAGTGTTCATGGCCCACCGCCCGGACGAGGACAATCTAAAAAAGGCCCTGATGGACGCGATTACATACGCGCGCATCTGGGTGGACGACAGCCGCGTCTGCGACGGGCGCGTGATGAAGGTCTACGGCGAGCCGCCGGGTGTCACAATCCGGATATCGCCAGCCGGACAGGACGGGATTCCCGTCCTTGGAACAGTCAGCTAAAGGAGAATTTATGCATTTACCGCAACAGTTCAGGGCACTACTCGGCAGCAGCCGCACATACCGCGCACGCAGGACGCCGCGCAGCATGGCGCTGTATTTCATCGCCTGCGCGCTGGCAATGGCGCTTGTGATACTCACGGACCCTGACGAATGCTAGAGCAGGCGCTTGCATATGCGGCGCGGGGCTGGCCTGTCCTGCCATGCCGGAGTGTCGGGGATGGCAGGAACAAGGCCAAGACCCCGCTTACCGCCCACGGGTTCAAGGATGCTTCGTGCGACCCGCCGACAGTCCGTCGGTTATTCGGTGCCACGCCGGACGCGATAATCGGCATAGCAACGGGCAAGGCATCCGGATTCTTCGTGCTGGATATAGACGTGAAGAAGAATGCCGGAGGCGAGGAGTCGCTTGCCGAGCTTGAGAAAGAGCACGGCGTTCTGCCGCTGACTGTAGCGACGCGCTCGTGCACCGGCGGTCGGCACCTGTATTTCCGTTATCCGGAAGGCGGTATCGGCAGCAGGACGGGTATCCGTCCGGGTCTGGACATACGCGGCGACGGAGGATATATTATCGCGCCTCCGTCGGTGGTGGATGGCAAGAGTTATGAGTGGATTCACCCACCCGACACCACGCCGTTTGCCGATGCTCCGGAATGGCTTGTTCTGCTTATCCGGACGCAGAAGACGATGCCAGATACGGATTTGTCCGGCGGCGAGAAGATAACCGGCAACCGCAACGCCACGCTGTTTTCCATCGCGTTCCGTCTGCGTAAGGCGGGGCTTGGACCGGACGAGATATTTGACACGATATCCCGGACGAACCGCGAACGCTGCGTCCCGCCGCTGGAACCCGCCGAGATAGAGAAGATAGCGAAGTCGGCTGGCAACTACTCGCCGGGAAGCGTGAACGGGCCATACACCGACGTGTGGAATGCTGCCCTGCTGCGCGAACTGTTCGGCAACGATCTGCGATATTCCGCGCAACTGGGCGGCTGGCATGTATGGGACGGGACGATGTGGGCCAAGGATGAGACCGGGCAGGTAATGCGCCTTGCGCGCCAGACTGCCCGGCGCATGTTTGCAATGGCCGAGGCCGCGCGCGACGACAAACTGTTCGCGCATGCCAAGTCCAGTGAATCGAAAGGGCGGCTGGACGCGATGGTAAAGCTCGCGGAAAGCGAAGCCGGGATACCGGCGCAGGCGTCGGAATTCGACACAGACAAAAAGATACTCAACTGCACCGGCGGGACGCTGCGCCTGCCGGACCGGCTCGACCCGCACAGGAGGGAGGATATGCTTACGCGCAAAGTGGCGCACAAATGGAACCCGGACGCGAAGTGTCCGAGGTGGCTGCAGTTCCTGGACGAGATATTTCAGGGCGACGCGGAACTTATTTCATTCGTGCAGCGTGCCGCCGGATATTCGATTACCGGCGACACTTCGGAGCATTGCATGTTCATCTGTTACGGTACTGGCCGCAACGGTAAAAGCACGTTTCTGAAAACGATATGGCGCATCATGGGGCCATATGCTGCGGTCACCCCGGCTGCCACGCTCATGGAGCATCACGACGGTAACAGCAACAACGCCGCACAGGAACTGGCGAAGTTGAAAGGCATACGCTTTGTGATGGCTTCCGAAGGCGAGAAAGGCCAGAAACTGGCTGAGGCGCAGATAAAGTCCATGACCGGCGGCGAGCCGATATGCGCGCGCTTTTTATACAGCAAGCCGTTCGAATACGTTCCCGAGTTCAAAATCTGGCTCTCGACTAACTACAAGCCGAATATCAGCGGCACCGACCAAGGTATCTGGTCGCGCATAAAACTTATCCCGTTCAACGCGTACTTCGGGCCGGACAAGGTGGACCGCAACCTGGACGATAAACTGATGGCCGAAGCCGAAGGGATACTGGTGTGGCTGGCCAAGGGTGCGCAGCAGTGGTACAACAGCGGGCTCGGCATGCCTGCGGTAATGCGCGAGGTGCTCGACGAATACCGCGAGAAATCGGATCTTGTGGGCGCGTTCCTCAACGAATGCTGCGACCGCGAGTCCGGGGCCGAAGAACTCGCAAGCCACCTTTCTTCCGCCGCGCAGGGCTGGGCCAAGGAAAACGGCTACAAGGGCATTAGCCGCAACCAGCTGTCCGAGTATCTTGAAAAGCTCGGCATGGTCAAGAAGCGTGCCACGGCTGGCATGTTCGTGGACAAGTATGTGTGGTCAGGGGTAAGGCTGAAAGCCGATGCGCAGCCCAGCCGGTACGGAGGGTGGTATGACAATTAACGCAGTGCTTTCGTTTCACGAGAGTGTGATAATCGCGTGCCCGCGCGGAATATATACAGCACTGGCCAGTTTTCGCCAATTTCGCCAGAATCGCCAAAACGAAAAAACGGTGTTTTGGCGAACACCGGCTCCTACGCACGCGAGTAATATATATTGTTCGCCAAATCGCCAATTCATTCCGGAAAGTCTCCCAAGAGTATCTCTTTCCAGGAAAAGTTTCGGAAACGCTTGGCGAATTGGCGAAGAAAGCGTAACTCTCCAATACAAAACGCTTCGCCAAAATGAAAAAACAGCTCGCCAAATCGCCAAAACGGGGTGTGCGCTATGGAAATAGAGCGCAGGAAACTGGCGACTGCCGCCATAGCCCGGCTTTCGGCAGTCTGGATACCGGGAACATATAAAATTACCGAACAGAAAGACGCGCGCCTGTTCAAGGCTATATGCGACTGCGAGCACAGGCTCAACGCGGTTTGGCTGGCCTGCCGCAAGAACAACGCCACCATGCGCCAGTTCAAGACCGAGATTGACCACTGGGAAGCGCTGCACATGAGCGCGATAAAACTGTCCAAGCAGAATCAGGAATGCGAGGTTCCTCTTCCATTCGCCGACTTTCCGGGGCAGCGGGCATGATGCCGGACCCCAAACGTGACGCGCGGATACTCGCCATGCTGCGGCGCGGGTTTGCGCCGAAAGAGGTCGCGTTCAGGATGAAGCTGGCATCGGTCGCGGTTGTCTACGAAGTGCTCCGCAAAAATAGCATGAAAGCGTATAATCTCCGTCGGAGAAACGCTTGCTAAACATTGCCAAAGTTTAGTCCGTGACAGCCGGACTATAGTGCGGTAAACTATTTGTGTCGAGGCAAGGACATGGGAGAAAACCATGACCGGGCCTCGATTTATTTGTGCAGGAAACCACACCCCGTTTAATGTCTTTGCCTCGACACCAAAGACACGGTCCTGCGCCCTTACCGGGCGCGGGCTCCCGTTTTCTGGCGGCAGCACGGATACGCGCATTGTGAACGAACCGGTCCGCGTGCAGGCCGCCATCCTTTTGCGCCCGAAGCAGGGTAACCCCATACAAAGGCTTCATGCCGCTGGCCTCGCGAGAGGGCGCAACCTTTTCGCCGGAGGGATATATGCTTAAGCCTGAATATATCCCCGTAGGCAAGCTCAAGATAAACCCGCAGAATCCCCGCGTCATCAAGGACGATGCGTTCAAGTGTCTGTGTGGCAGCCTCAAGGAAGACCCTGCGTACTTTGAGGCGCGGCCCATCCTCGTCAACAAGGACATGGTGATATTCGCGGGCAACCAGCGGTATCGCGCCGCCGTTGAAATCGGCATGAAGGAAGTGCCGGTCATCGTGATGGACAACCCGGAACTGGAAGCCAAGCGGATGCTCCGCGACAATCTGTCCTCCGGCGACTGGGATATGGACATGCTCGCCAACGACTTCGACGCCGAGTTCCTCCGCGAGGTCGGCTTCTCGGAAGACGAACTTGGCGAACTGGCCCAGCCTGACGCGCTTTTGGACGAGGACAAGCTGGACGAAGTGCCTGATAAGCCCGAAACCGCAATCACAAAGCCCGGCGACCTGTGGCTGCTTGGCGACCATCGCCTGCTTTGCGGCGACTCGACCAGCGAAGCCGATGTCACCCGACTGATGGACGGCGGCAAGGCGGACATGATATTCACCGACCCGCCTTATGGCATAGCCTATGTCGGCAAGACCAAGAAACGCCTGACCATACAGAACGACGCGATGTCCGATGAGGATTTTAGCGCGTTCCTCGGCAAGGCGTTCGGCGCAATGCGTAAGGTGTGCGACGGTGGCGCGCCTTACTATGTCTGTCACGCTGACGGCAAGACAATGCTGTTCCGGCAGGCGTTGCTGGATAACGGTTTCGAAGTCAAACAGAGCGTCATCTGGGCAAAACAGAGCTTTGTGCTTGGACGGCAGGATTACCAGTGGCAGCACGAACCCATCCTGTACGGCTGGGCCGCAGGCGCAAGCCACAAATGGTATGGCGGACGTGCAGAAACGACAGTCTGGGAAATAGACCGTCCCACGCGCAGCGAAGAGCACCCGACCATGAAGCCTGTGGAACTGTGCGCCCGCGCCATCCGCAACAGTAGCCGCAAGGGCGACACGGTGCTGGACCTGTTCGGCGGCTCAGGCTCGACACTAATTGCCTGCGAACACACGGGCCGCAAGGCACGACTCTGCGAGATAGACCCGCTCTATTGCGACGTGATAGTCAAACGCTGGGAGCAGGCAACCGGGAAGAAAGCGGAGGTTCGCCATGCCGTATAAGCCGCTGTCGCCGTGCGCATATCCCGGCTGCATCGGCCTTGCACCTGACGGCGAACACTACTGCGCCGCGCACAAACCGGCCATGCAGATACATGAGCAGGACAGGCGCGGTACCTCTGCCAAGCGTGGCTATGGCAACCGCTGGCGCAGACTGAGACTGATGGTGCTATCGCGCGACCCGGTGTGCAGGCATCCGGGGTGCAACCAGCCGTCAACGGACGTGGACCATATAGTCCCACGCTCGCAGGGTGGCACTGACAGCATGGACAACCTGCAGGGCCTGTGCCACGCGCATCATAGCGCCAAGACGGCGCGCGAGGATGGAGGGTTTGGCAACCCCCTATAGGGCGGGTCAGTTCCTTTTAGCGATTTGGAAGGTGACCGCGCTGGGGCTACGCGTGAACGCGTCCATAATTCGCATAGGGGGGTACCAAGGGTATTTATGCGTGGAAGAAAGCGGATTCCGACAGCAATCAAGCAGAAAACCGGCACTTTGAAGAAGTGCCGGACCAACCCTGCCGAACCGAAGCCGGGTCCCGCCAATAGCGAGCCGCCCGAATTTCTCGACGACGAGGCCAAGGCCAAATGGCGCGAGCTTTTTCCCGAACTTTCCGCGCTGCAGGTTGTAAGTTCGGTGGACCGCGATCTGTTCATGCTGTACTGCTCGGCTTATTCCAACTGGAAGCGGGCAAACGATGTGCTCAAGCAAAGCAAGCAGGTGTACCGCACCCCGAACGGTGCATTCCAGCAGATACCGCATGTATCCATCGCGCGCGGCTGGATGCTGATGATGACTAAACTGGCGGCTGAAATGGGAATCCCGGCCACGATGCGCAGCAGGATAATCCCGCAGGCCGGGAAAGACAAGGACGAGGACACCGAGTTTTTCGAGAAAGGCTTATGACACAGGCAATGCAGAACTTTTATTTCGACAGGAAAGCGGCTGCCCGCGCGGCGCGCTTCTTCGAGCATTACCTTGTGCATATCAAAGGCAAATGGGCGGGTGAATCATTCAAGCTGGAGGGCTGGCAGAAGGACGACATCATTTCCCCTCTCTTTGGTTGCAAGCGCGCGGACGGCAGCCGCCAGTACCGCACCTGCTATATCGAGATTCCCCGCAAGAACGGCAAGTCCAGTCTCTGTTCAGGCATTGCGCTTTATCTGCTTTACGCCGACAGCGAGCCGTCAGCCGAGGTTTACAGCGCGGCAGCGGACACCAAGCAGGCCGCCATCGTGTTCAACGTGGCAAAAAGCATGGTGCTGGCCTCGAAATCGCTGATGTCGCGCGGGCAGGTGTACCGCAATTCGATATTCGTGCCGCGCACGGCCTCGGCGTATCAGGTGCTTTCGGCAGACGCATACACGAAGCACGGGCTTAACGCGCACGGGATTATCTTTGACGAACTGCACGCGCAGCCGAGCCGGGACCTGTGGGATGTGCTGGCGACCAGCACCGGCGCGCGCTCCCAACCCTTAACCGTGGCAATCACAACCGCTGGTTTTGACCGGAACTCCATCTGCTGGGAGCTCCATGAGTACGCCCGGAAAATCAAAGAGGGCATTATTGAGGACGATTCGTTCCTGCCGGTCATCTATGCCGCAGACGAGCAGGACGACTGGCGCGACCCGGCGATATGGAGTAAGGCGAATCCTAACCTCGGCGTATCCATCAGCGAGGATTACCTCAAGCGCGAATGCGCCAAGGCTGAAAATGTCCCGGCTTATGAGAACACTTTTCGCCGCCTGCACCTGAACCAGTGGACGCAGCAGGAATCCCGCTGGATACCGATGGCGGCGTGGGCAGCTTCGGCGGGCGAGGTGGACATAGCCGCACTGCGCGGCAAGGTCTGTTACGCTGGGCTGGACCTGTCCAGCACAACCGATATCACCGCGCTCGTGCTGGCGTTTCCCATCGGCGATGACGTGAAACTACTGCCGTTTTTCTGGATACCGGGCGACGGGATTATCGAACGCGCCAAGCGCGACCATGTGCCGTATGACCTGTGGGTTAAACAGGGGCTGATATACGCCACGCCGGGCAATGTAATCGACTACGCGTTCATCGTCGCCAAGATAGCGGAACTGCGCAAGAAATACAGCCTCAAGGAAATAGCTTTTGACCGCTGGGGCGCGGCAAAGATAGTCCAGGAGCTGACCGAGCTGGGTGTCACCGTAATTCCGTTCGGGCAGGGATTTGCCTCGATGTCCGGCCCGGCGAAAGAGCTTTTGCGGCTGGTTCTGGCGGGCAGACTGCACCATGGCGGTAACCCGGTACTGCGCTGGATGGCCGATAACGCCGTCGTAAAAACCGACCCCGCCGGGAATATCAAGCCGGACAAGGCCAAAAGTACCCAGCGCATAGACGGCATAGTTGCCACGGCAATGGCGCTTGACCGGACGCAGCGCCACGGTGCGGGCCGGAGCGTATACGAAAGTCGCGGGATGATGATTTTATGAACTGGCTTACAAAACTTTTTAACCGGAACGGGCGCAAGGTGCAGAGCATGCAACAGTTCTTTGCCGATGTGTTTCTGCCGCTGTCCGACACCCAGAGCGGCGTGCTTGTGAACGAGAATCTTGCGCTGAACCTGTCCTCGGTCTATGCCTGCATACAGGTGCTGGCGCAGACCATCGGCTCGCTGCCGCTGCACGTATACGAGCGCACCGTCGATGGCAAGAGCCGCGCGACAGGCCACCCGTTGGCCCGGATGCTGCATGATGCGCCCAACCCGGAGATGACTTCCATGTCGTGGCGGCAGGCGATGATGCTGCACCTTGGGTTATGGGGCAACCATTACAGCGAGATAGAGCGCACAGGCTACGGCGATGCGGTCGCATTGTGGCCCATCACCCCGTGGCGCGTGTTGCTAAAACGCATAGACGGCAAACTGGTGTACGCAGTGGCGCTGGATGACGGCATGGTCTATGTGCCGTTCCAGAACATGCTCCACATCAAAGGGCTGTCCTATGACGGATTATTGGGCATGCCGCCGATGCGCGCGGCGCGGGAAAGCATTGGCCTCGGACTTGCGGCACAGAAGTATGCGGCTAAATTCTTCGCCAACGATGCCCGACCCGGCGGAATACTGGAACACCCCGGACAGCTGTCTGACGAAGCGTCGGCCCGCCTGCGCAAATCGTTCGAGCGGGCGCATGAAGGGCTGGACAACAAATTCCGCGTGGCGGTGCTTGAGGAAGGGATGAAGTTTAACGCCGTCGGCATCCCGCCGGAGGACGCCCAGCTCTTGGAAACGCGCAAATTCGGTGTGTCTGAAATCGCCCGCTACTTCCGAATGCCGTTGCATAAGATTTCGGACCTTGAGCGCTCGACGAACAACAACATCGAGCATCAGGCGATTGAATTTGTGACGGACACCATACGCCCTTGGCTGGTGAACATCGAGCAGGAACTGTCGTTCAAGCTGTTCACCGGCGACTTCTTCCCAGAATTTCTGATTGAAGGGCTGCTTCGCGGCGATATCAAGACGCGCTATGAAGCCTACGCCATCGGGCGGCAATGGGGCTGGCTGTCGGCGGATGATATCCGCGAGAGGGAGAACATGAACAGACTGCCGAACGGGCAGGGCGGGCAATACCTCGTGCCGCTCAATATGACTTCGGGAGGACAAAATGGACAGGCAATTCAAAATACTGCCGATTGAAGGCGGCAAGATCACGCAGGAAAACGGCGCGGTGTACCTTGAAGGCTACGCCAACACCAAGGGTCAGGCCGATCGCTACGGCGATATCCCGGCGGTCTACAAGGCCAAGCGGGATTACGTCTACGACCTCAAGGAATACCTCAAGAACCCAGTGCTGCTGGTGGACCATGTAAACGCAATCGACCATGTGGCTGGCTCCATGTCGGAAATCCGCGAGGATGCGCGCGGCCTCTACTTCAAGGCCAAGTTTTCCACCTCGGATTACCCCGTCGTGGAACACGCCAGAAAGATTTACACCGAGGGCCACGCAAAGGGAATTTCAATCGCCGGTAAGTTTCATTACGAGAACCCCGACGCGCCGAACCAGCTCACGCTGGCCGAGATATACGAGATTTCG
>Ga0074197_1000166_pt1 | contig 97325 bp, 86 predicted proteins | sample EPASupsiteSAE305_FD_64526 | JGI IMG/M metagenome (GOLD analysis project Ga0074197, IMG submission 64526) | Bioremediated contaminated groundwater microbial communities from EPA Superfund site, New Mexico - SAE3-05 reassembly with SPADES | ecosystem: Environmental > Aquatic > Deep subsurface >... | reverse complement strand
GGCCCTGGCCGCCGGCCGCGGCATCCCCTCCGAAGCCAGCGCCTCCATGGCCCGCCCCCTCCTCCCCGCCTGGCTGTTCCGCCTGGCCGCCAAACTCCGCTGGTTCACCCAGGCCCGCAGCCATGGCACCCCGTGGAACGACCTGGGAGCCAGGCCCCATGAGTTGAAGCGGGAGGAGAAAGCGCTGGGGAATGGGGGCGAAGCTGGCTAGCTGCAAATGGGCCCGAATGAAACCTGGGGCGGCTTTCGGCCACAAGCGGCCAGTAGGCTTCGCCCTAAAGCTGTCATTTGAACGGCTGCTTTCTTAGTTTCTGCCTCCACCCAAGCGGAGCATCAGTCAGCAGTTTCAGCCACTCCACCACCCAGTGCTCGGTATATTGCAATGAAGCGAAGCTGCGTGCGCCCCTGGCTTGCAACAACGTCACGCCTTGCTTGAATGTCGGTACGCTGAGCGTCGATAACATTGAGGTAATCGACCAACCCGGCACGCTCCCGAGCTTGTGCCAACTGATAGACATCAGCACTGCTTTGAGCCTTAACAAGAAGGCGCTGTTGCCGTTCCTGTTCTGCTGCATAGGACGTCAATGCATCGTCAACTTCCTGCCAAGCCCTCAATACCGTCCGTTGAAATTCGATAGCAGCTTCCTGCTGGCGCAGTTCTCGAAGCGTCACGGTGGCACGACGGCGGCCACCATCGAAAATCGGCAAATCCAAACTCGGACCGATAGACCAGAAGCGGCTACCCCAATCACCAAACTTGCCAGCTTCGTAGGAATCCAAACCGAAGCGAAGACCAAGGCGAACACTAGGATAAAGCTGGGCCTGGGCTTCGCCTATCGCCGCAGTTGCCTGATGTAAGCGCGCTTTGGCCGCACGAATGTCAGGGCGTCGACCGGCCAACTCAGATGGCACGCCGAGCTTGTATTGAGGCAACACCATTGCCGCGGCAGGAGCACTCTCGGCGGCCAGCTCTTTGGCCAAATCACCGGGGCGCAGCCCGAGAAGCAGGCAAATACGGTTCTTGGACTGTGCCTCCTGTTCAAGTAGCGGGGGCATCTGTGCCTCAAGGTCGGCCAGTTGCAGCCGCTGGCGCTCAAGGTCCAAATCGTTGGCGAGTCCATGCTTGCTCCTGGACTCCATCATAGATGTCCGCTCGCGCAGGGCCGTGATGTCGTCCCGCGTCAATTTCAACAGGCGTTGCGTTGTGCGCAGGTCGATATAGGCCATCGCCAAGTCGCTGGAGATGACGAGTCTGGTCTGGTCAAGTAATGCCAACGAATTGGCGATGTCTGCATCAGCAGCCTCAACCGCTCGGCGCACACGTCCCCACAGGTCAATTTCCCAAGACGCATCGAATCCGCCTTGGTAGGAGGTGTAAGGCTCGGATAGTGATTTGGCAACCGCATCCCGATTATTCGGCGCCATTACGTCCAGCACCCGGTCCCCCGCCGCGTATTCGCTCTGCCGCTGGCGAATTGCGCCACCCTGGAGTTTGACTTCGGGGACTTGCTGGCTAGCAGTGACACTCCTCTGAGAGCGTGCCTGTTCATAGTGAAGCATTGCAGTCTTCAAGTCTGGGCTGGACTCAAGCACGCGGGTTTCCAACTGGTCCAGCACGGAATCCTGAAATGCAGCCCACCACTTATGCTCGGGGGCTCCCTGCATCCCCTCGTTCCTGGGCAATTCTTTGCTCGAGCTCGACCATAAAGACCAAGTGGCCGGAGACAAAAGCTCAGGTGCCTTATAGTCAGGGCCAACGGCTGCACATGCCGACAATAGAATGCTCGTGCTCAGGAGCCACAGCGACCGATGCACACGCAAGGTTAAGGTGTTCTTCATTGCATTCCCCTTAGGTCAGCCGATTTCGGAAAAGCCATGCGGCAACGGGAAGCGTTATCGCGGCTATCACCAGCATCGGGACAAAATCCATTCCTACGTCCTGCCAACCAGCACCCTCCAGATAGACCCGGCGAACCAGGTCGATGGCGAATCGCAACGGGTCGGCGTAAGTCAGAATCTGTAGTGCGCTAGGCATGTTGCCAACGGGCGTGACGAGCCCGGACAACAGGATGAGCGGCATGATGAGTACGAAGGCGTAAACCATTGCCTGGTGCATATTCAGGGACAGCGCCGAGATGGAGAGACCAATACCAACGCAGGCCGTTGTAAAGGCGACAAGCCCCACATAGAGCACAACCAAGGACCCCTGGAACGGAATCCAGAACCAGAACAGCGCCACGCAGAAAACCAGGCTTGCCTGCACCAGTCCGATAGTGATGGCCGGCGACGCCTTGCCAATCAAAATCTCCATGGGTCGCAGTGGCGTCACGAGCAGTTGGTCGAACGTGCCCTGTTCACGCTCACGGGCCACCGACAATGCGGCCAACAGCAAAGTTTGAATCATGCTCAGGGAAGCAATCAGGGCGGGAACGATGTTCCACCGAGATTCCAGGTTGGGATTGAACCAGGCTCGGATTTCAATGTTGACGGGTGGACGTACCGCGTTGGGTAGTGAAGCGTTGAATTGGCCAATCAGGGTGCTCAGGTGGCCAGCCGCCATATTGGCAGTGGTCGAGTTACGCCCATCGAGAATGAGCTGAACAGGTGCGCTACCCGTTGATGCTAGTTTCGCGTCGAAGTCGGGCGCGAAGTGGAGAACCAGCAGCGCCTCGCCATTGTCGACAGCACGAGCAATATCGCTTGAATTGCGCAGCGTCGCCGCCCGTACAAAGACCTTTGAGCCCTCCAGACGAGCCAGCAGATTTGTCGAGGCTGCGCCATGGCTCTCATTGAGGACGGCGTATCGCACATGATTGAGGTCGTAGGTGGCCGCGTAACCGAAGACCAGCGACTGGATAACAATCGGGACGATGAGAATTACCCGGATGGCGGGGTCCTTCAAAATCGCCAAGACTTCCTTGCGGAACAGGAAGGAGATTCGGCGAAGAGAACCAGTAATGGATTCGAGCAGAGTCATCATCGGTCCAATGTCTTCTTGGTTCGTAGACGCGCGCCCGTGATGAGCACGGCAAACTGCACGACAAGGATTGTCCAGTCGCGCACGATTAGGTTGAGGTTGTCGCCGGCCAGGAAGCTCATGCGCGCCAGTTCAACGTAGTAGGTTGCAGGCAGGATGGACGCGACCTTCTGGATGCCGGTCGGTACGTTGTGCAGGTCAAACAGGAAGCCGGAGAGCATCAGGGCCGGCAGGAAGGTAATGATGACGGCGACCTGGCTTGCAAGAAACTGATTGCGGGCGGCCGCTGAAATCAACAACCCCAGACTCAGTGCGACCATCAGATAAAGCATTGAACTGACCATCAGCACCCAGAGCGAACCGTGAAGCGGCACATGGAACAACCCCCGGGCGGCGACCAGGCAGAGCGTCAGCCCTCCCATACCCACCGCGAAGTACGGGATGATTTTGGCGAGCAGTATTTCGAGGGAACGCACCGGGGTGACGAAAAGGGCCTCCATCGTTCCGCGCTCCCATTCCCGGGCGATGACCATCGAGGTTAGGAATCCGCCAACCAGGGTCATGATGAGGACTATCAGCCCAGGAACCAGATACCAGGTGCTCGAATTGGCCGAGTTGAACCAGAGACGGTCAACAAGCTCCACGCCTGGAGCAGCACTGACCCTGCCGGCGCTATCGGCGCGTCGCTTGTTCCATCCATCAATGGCTGCGGACACATAACCACGAAGACTGGCGGCCGTCGCTGCATCCGTTCCATGGACGACAAGCTGTACCGTTCCTCGGCCCTGAGCCAATTGCCGAGAGAAGTCGGAGGGGATGCGGACAATGCCGTCGACCTGGCGGCCACGCATCAGAGCTTCCGCCTCGGCCATCGTCGTGACGTAACGAGGGGCGATGTAGTCCGAGCCACGCAATCCCGCCACAACATCGCGCGCCATGGGCGCGCCATCTTCTAGGACGATGGCGACTGGCGCATTCCGAATATCGAGCGAGAGTCCGTACCCGAAGAGCAGTATCAGTGCGATGGGCAGGAAGATACCTATCGCCAGGTTGCTCTTGTCGCGTATCAGCTGGCGAAACTCCTTGATGGTGAGCGCCCTGAGCCGTCGCCAAAAATGACTCAAGTTTCGTGGGAGCCAAGTCGATTTGGTTTGCATCTTCAGGCCTCCACCGCATTGAAGCCGGTCTGCCTGCTTTCGCGCGCCTTCTTGATAATCTCCAGGAACGCCTCATTCATGTTCGCCGCACCAGAAGCCTGGCTGCGAACTTCGTGAGGTGTTCCAATCGCCAGCAAGCGCCCGGCATCCTGGATGACAATGCGGTCGCAATACTCAGCTTCCTCCATGAAGTGCGTCGTCACGATGATGGTGGTGCCTTCGGCAGCAAGCTTCGTGATGCGCCGCCAGAAAGCGCGACGAGCGAGTGGGTCGATGCCACTTGTAGGCTCGTCGAGAAAGAGAATCTCGGGGCGATGTATCAGGGCCGTGGCCATGGCCAGCCGCTGCTTGAAACCGCCGGGAAGCTCACCGCTTCGTTCGTCTTTCTTTTCCCGCAGCTGAAATTCGTCTAGCGCTCGCTCTACCTGGGCATTCAGCTCCTGTCTGCCCAAGCCATAGGCGCCTCCGAAGAACGTGAGGTTTTCGGTGACGGACAGATTTCCATACAGGGCAAACTTCTGGGAGACATAGCCGATGCGCGCGCGAGCAGGGGCTCGGGCGGTTCTCAGGTTGAAACCCGCCACCTCGAGGAAGCCACTGGTCGCCGGGAGCAAGCCGCAAAGCATGCGGAATGTGGTCGTCTTCCCCGCGCCATTGGGCCCGAGTAGACCGAAGATTTCGCCTCGGCAAACGCTGAACGAGGTACTGGCTACCGCTGTAAAGCTGCCAAATTGGCGAACCAGGTCGCGGACCTTGATTAACTCGATTGAGTCCTTCGTGTCGAGCTGTACAGACGAATTCTTGGTCTCAACCGCATCCTCGTGGCCGTCCTGGGTCGCACGCTCGCGCAGGAGGGTCATCACTCCATCTTCGAGGCGGGAGGGAGTGGCCTCGCATCGAGCTCCCAGAAGTATTCCTTCAAGCTCACGAGACTCCGTGCCCCCAGCCTGGATAAAGCGCACCGCGCCGCTTTCCGGCACAGCATCGAGAACATGCTTTTTATCGTCGATAAGTCTCGCCTGGAGCGTCCTGGCCAGCTCACCTTCCCGCGGATAGGCAACAAAGCAACGGCCTTTGGCCGGCCGACACAGTTCATCCGGTGTGCCCTGGGCTAGCACTTGCCCTTCAGTCATTACGATGACGTGCTTACAACGCTCTGCTTCGTCCATGTAAGCCGTGCTCACAATCACCGGAAGACCTTCTTCCTCGACTAGCTGCTGCACGATGCGCCACAACTCACGGCGGGAGAGCGGGTCAACGCCCACGGTCGGTTCGTCGAGAAGAAGTAGCCGGGGGGAACGTACCAGCGTGCAGGCCAACCCAAGCTTTTGCTTCATGCCACCCGATAAATTTCCTGCCAGGCGATTGGTGAATGCGGCCATGTCTGTCATGGACAGCATGCGGTCAAAGCGTTCTCGACGCTCATCCATTGGTACGCCGTGCAGGTCGGCATAGAGATTAAGGTTCTCCATGACGCTCAGGTCTTCATAGAGCCCAAAGCGTTGAGGCATGTAGCTGATGAGGTCTTGTACCTCCTGGGGCTTGGCGGCCACATCAATGCCCAGTGTGTAGAGGCTCCCTGAATCCGGCTTCATCAGACCAGCGATTAACCGTATGAGTGTGGTCTTGCCCGCGCCATCAGGCCCCACGAGGGCGGTGAGCTGCCCTTTGGGAATCGAGAGGGTGATGCCGTTCAATGCCGGCCCGCCAACCGCTCCTTTGAAGCGTTTGACGACATCCTTTGCATCAACGGTGAGAGCAGTTGTGGTCATGATTTGCCGAGTGCCTCGGGGTGATTAGGGCACCAAGCGGACAGTGGCTGGCATGCCCAGCCGTAGCTGGTCGTCAGGGTCCTTGACCAGTACGCGGACCTCATAGACAAGGCTCGTTCGTAGCTCTTCCGTTTGGACGGGTTTGGGCGTGAATTCCGCTACCGAGGAGATATATCCAACCTCCCCGGCGATGGATGCGTCAGGAAGTCCGTCTATTTTGACCTCAGCCGACATCCCTGGCCGGACACGGGCAAGCTGCGCCTCATTCACGTAAGCGCGTATCCATTTGGGTTGCACGATGGCCAAGGCGTAGACCGGTTTTTGTGGCGACGCCATGTCGCCCGGCTCGGCTAATCTGGAACGCACGACGGCATTGGTCGGAGCTTTCAATTCAGCCAGTGAAATGCGATGCCGGAGTAAAGCCAACGACTCTTCCGATGCCTTGAGCTGGGCTGCCGCCTGCTCGATGTCTTCAGAGCGCGGACCTAATTTGGCGAGGCGTAGGGCCATTGATTGGTCTTCAACTTTTGCACGAGCCGCCTTTAATGTCGCTGCGGCCCGGTCCAATTCCTGGCGGCTAACGCCTCGACCATGAGTTTCCTCTGCGATGGATTGCATCCGCTGGAAATCCAGCTCGGCCAACTTTGCATCGGTAGTAGCAGCATCCACCCGGGCCTGCGCCTGACCTATTTCTTCCGGGCGCGAACCGTTGCGTAAGCGCAGCAAAGCCTTCTTGTTTACCTCGATTTGAGCCTCGGTCTGAGCCGCCTGAAGCTCGAGCGTGCGAGTGTCGAGCACCGCCAGAACTTGGCCAGCTGTGACCTTCGCCCCTTCCTCAACCCGCATTTCAACAATGCGCTCGCTGTCCTGGAAGGCCAGTGAAACCTGACGGATGTCGACGTTGCCAAGCAGCGTGATGTCGTTCTTCTGCGAGGAGTTTCCGCTCCACAGCCAAGCGCTGACACCAACGACTCCAACAACTGCTATCGCAACTCCGGCGAGAATTTTCCGGTTCATATTCGATGCTCCTGCGCTTGACGTTCTCGATAGACGCACTATATTCAAATTCAATTTGAATTGCAACTATGGTAGCATTCGGGCATCAAGATTGGGTTGAAAACTATGGCTGGACGTAAGAGAGCAGCGCGTGCCGATGGAGATGCAACTCGAGCCCGCCTCCTGGAAGTTGCCGGGCAGCTATTTGCACGACTTGGCTATGCAGGGGCCGCAAACAAAGCGATTTGCGAAGCGGCCGGAACAGACCTTGCCGCCATCAATTACCACTTTGGCGGCCGCGACGGGTTGTATCAAGCAGTGCTCTTCGAAGGATATGAGCAGCTGATTAACCTTCAGAAGCTCAAGGAAATTCACGCTCGGCAGGATTCTGCGGAGAACAAACTATCCGCAGCCATCGACATGATTGTCGACCGGCTTTACGACGAAGGGGGCTGGCATGGACGTGTATTCGCCCGGGAGTTAGTTGCACCTTCTACCCACCTAGCAGCCCTCGTTCGAGAAGGGGTGATGCCGCGCTTCAAGCTCATGAGCGACATCCTTTCGGAAGTTACTGGATTCAGCGCACAGGACCCGGCGTTGTTGCGGTGCGTTCTGAGCGTCATCGCACCGATGCTGATGATGCTGATAGTGGACCGCGATACGCCTACTCCATTTCGCGCATTGATGACGCGGCCCGCAGATGAACTCAAAAGCCATCTCAAGCATTTTGCTTTGGCAGGATTACTGGCCACCAAGGAGCAAGCCAGCCGCCGAGGTAGCTAACGCTACACCGCGACGCTACTCCAGACCGGTCGTTGCGTCACCAAAGCATAGACTGACCGCTCAGGGTCGATAGCAGCCCTAAAACCACGCCAACACCCAGCAACAATCAGTCCCAACAAAAAAACCAACCCCAGGGTTGGCTTTTTTGTTTTCCCGCTCCGACCTACAGCAACGGCGGCGTACGCGAAGCGACCATGAGGCGGTTCCAGCCGTTGATTTCGACTACGCACAGGGTCAGGTTGGCGATTTCCACCGGGCTGAAGTGGGCTTTGACCTCCTCGTAGATGGCATCCGGCACTTCCTGGCCGCTGAGGGCGGTGACGGCTTCGGCCCAGGCCAGGGCGGCGCGCTGGCGGGGGGCGAAGACCGGGGCTTCCTTCCAGGTGGCGGTGAGGTTGATCTGGTTTTCGCTGAGGCCGTACTTGCGGGCCAGGGGCACGTGCATGGCGACGCAGAAGGCGCAGCCGTTGATCTGGGAGACGCGCAGGCGCACCAGTTCGAGCAGGCCCAGGTCCAGGCCGGCGCCCTGGACGTAGGTGTGCACGCCGAACATGGCCTTGTAGCCGTCGGGGATCAGTTTGCCGATATCGAAGCGTTGTTCCATGGTTTCCATCCTTGGGAGAGTTGGGGGAATCCCGCGCTGCAGGATGGGGCCATCCTAATGGTCCAGTGGTACGATGCATACGTCCATTTATCGACCATTTGATTGGTCCACTTTCCATGAAACGTGCCGCAGAACTGGAGCTGGCCCTGGCTCCCCGGGCCGAGGGCGTGACCCTGCAACGCTGGCTGTGCGGGGAGCTGCGGGCCGCCATTCTGGCCGGGCGCCTGGCGCCCGGGTGCCGCCTGCCTTCCACCCGGGATTTCGCCCGCCAGCAGGCCATCTCCCGGGGCACCGTGGTGGCCGTGTACGACCAGCTGATCGCCGAAGGCTATCTCAGCGGCGCCACCGGCAGCGGCACCACGGTGGCTGCGGCCCTGCCCATCGCCGCGGCCGGCACGACGCAGCCCCGGACCAGCGCCGCCCCGGGCGTTGCCCGCGCTGCCGCCGACGGGGCAGAGACGGACGATGCCGCCGCCAACCGCCCCCGGCTGTCGCGCCAGGGACAACTGCTGGCGAACAGCCCTTTCCTCTCCCGGGAGGGCATGGTTCTGGGGCGGCCCTTCAGCCCCAACCAGCCGGACCTGGGGGCCTTTCCCCACGCCCTCTGGCAGCGCCTCACGCACCAGCAGGGGCGCGGCCTGCGGCCCGACGACATGGGCTACGGCGACGGGGCCGGCCACCTGCCCCTGCGCCGGGCCATCGCCGAGCACCTGCGCTATTCCCAGCGGATCGACTGCCATGCCGGCCAGGTGATGATCCTGTCCAGCGCCCAGCAGGCCCTGGACCTGTGCGCCCGCCTGCTGCTGGACCCGGGCGATACGGCCCTGGTGGAAGACCCGGGCTATCCCGGGGCGGCCCGCCTGTTCGAGCTGGGCGGCGCCCGGGTGCAGGGCGTGCCGGTGGACCGGCTGGGCCTGTGCACCGACGCCCTGCCGACGGCGGCGGACGCCCGGCTGTCCTACGTCACCGCCGCCCACCAGTCGCCCCTGGGCGGCACCCTGCCCCTGGAGCGGCGCCTGGCCCTGCTGGCCTGGGCCGAAGGGGGCCGGCGGATCATCATCGAGGACGACTACGACGGCGAGTACCGCTTCGACGGGGCGCCCCTGCCGGCCCTAAAAAGCCTGGATCACCACGACCTGGTGATCTACCTGGGCACCTTCAGCAAGCTACTCTTTCCCGCCCTGCGCCTGGCCTACGCGGTGGTGCCCGAATGGCTGGCGGAACCCTTTGCCTCGGCCATTTCCCTCACCGTGCGCCACGCCCCGATCCTGCCCCAGGCGGTGCTGGCCGCCTTCATCGGCGAAGGCCATTTCGCCCGCCACCTGCGTCAGATGCGCCGCCTCTACGGCGAGCGGGCCGCCTGCTTCCAGCACGAGTGCGCCACCCAACTCGACGGCCTGCTGACGGTGCTGCCCATCACCACCGGCCTCGACGCCACCGCGCTCCTGCCCCGGGGCAGCGACGACCGGGCGGTGGCCGCGGCCCTCGGCGCCTGGGGCGTGGAAGCCCGCCCCATCTCCTTCTACGGCATGGGCCAGCCGGCGCCGCCGGGGCTGGTGATGGGGTTCTCTGCCTGCAACGAGGCGGCGATCCGGCGCGGCGTGGCCACCATGGCGCCGGTACTGGAATCCTTCAACGCGGCAGCGGCCGGCAACAGGGGCCAGGCAGCCGCCAGCGTCTGACGACTCTCAGTCCAGCCCGGCCGGGTCGGCCCGCAGGATGAGCCGGGCCAGTTCGGCGGCGCTGCCGGTGCCGGTCTTTTCCATGACGTGCTGACGGTGCACGTGCACCGTGTTTTCGCTGATGCCCAGGGCCCGCGCCACTTCCTTGTTGGCCTGGCCCAGGGCCAGCAGCCGCGCCACTTCACGCTCCCGGGCCGAGAGGCGCTCCAGGCATTCCCGGGCCTCCTGGTGGCGGCGGCTGGCGGCGTGGCGTTCCAGGCTCAGCTGCACGGCCCGCTCCACGGTGTCGAGGAACTGCTGGTCCTTGAAGGGCTTCTGCAGGAAATCCACGGCCCCCTCCTTCATGGCCTGCACCGCCAGTTCCACGTCGCCGTGGCCGGTCATGAAAATGATGGGGAAGGGATTGGCGGCCGGATCGCCGGCCTTGAGGCGCCGCTGCAGTTCCAGGCCGCTGACCCGGGGCATGCGGATGTCCAGCACCAGGCAGCCGCCGCCGGCGGGAAAGGCGGGGGCGGCGGCGAGAAAGGCTTCCGCCGATTCGTGGCCCACCGCCTGCCAGCCCACGGATTCGAGCAGGAACAGGAGGGAGCGGCGGAAAGGGGCTTCGTCATCCACCACGTGGATGACCGGGGGCGTGGCAGTGGTGTTCATGGGGGCGTGCTTTCGCCGTCAGCGGCCAGGGGCAGGGAAAAGTGCAGGACCAGGCCGGGGCCGTCGGCGGGTGCGGCGGCCGCCAGTTCGCCGCCATGGGCCTCGATGATGGTCTTGCAGATGGAGAGCCCCAGGCCCAGGCCGTCGGGCTTGGTGGTGAAGAAGGGTTCGAACAGGCGCTGCTGCAGTTCGGGGCTGAGGCCGCCGCCGTGGTCCCGCACGGCGACGCGGCAGCGCCCTTCCCCGGCGCTGAGGCTGACGGCGATGGGGGCGTCGCTGCCGACGGCCTCCTGGGCATCCCAGGCGTTCTTGAAAAGGTTGAGCAGCACCTGCTGCAGTTGCAGCGGGTCCGCCAGCACCTGGCGTCCGCCGGGCGGCAGGGCGTCTTCCAGGGCGATGGCCGGGGCCTTGGCCTGGATGCCCCGCAGCAGGTCGGCGCTTTCCCGCACCAGCTGGGCCAGGTCGCAGGGCTGCCGCACCCGGCTGCGCTTGCGGGCGAAGGCCCGGATGCCGCCCAGGATGCCGGCGGCCCGCTCCGACTCGCTGGCGATCTCCGCCGCCGCCTGCTGCAGGGCCTCGGGCGTCAGGTTGCCGGCCTGCTGGCGGCGCAGCAGGCTGCGGGCGTAGTTGCCGATGGCGGCCAGGGGCTGGTTCAGTTCGTGGGCCAGGGTGCCGGCCAGCTCCCCCAGGATGGAGAGGCGGGAGAGATGGTCCATCTGCTCCTGGCCGGAGCGCAGGGTGGCCTCCAGCCGGTGCCGCTCGGCCAGGGCCGAGCTCAGTTCCCGGGTGCGCCGCTGCACCAGATGCTCCACCCGCAGGGTGTACAGGCCGCCGCCCAGCAGGAGCAGCGCCAGCCCCGCCGCCCAGGGCCAGTAGCGGTGCCACAGGGCATCCCAGCCGGTCTCCCGCAGGAAGGCGTAGGGGCCGATTTTCAGTTCGCGGAACAGCTCGTGCACCGGATGGTAGTCGGCGGGCACGCTCCAGGTCTGGCCGCCCTCGTCCGGCGGCAGGGAGAGCAGGGCCAGCAGCACGGCCCGGGACAGGGCCGGGTCGGTGCCCCGGGCGGCGGCGAAGGCCCAGCCCGGGTAGAGGGCGGAGGTGACGCCGCAATGGCCCACGTCGGCCCGGGGCGAGAGCACCCGCAGGCGGCCGGGCGGCACTGTCCCTTCCCGCTCCAGGCGCTCCAGCAGGCAGGCCCGCAGCACGCCGGCGTCGGCCTCGCCGCGCAGCACCGCCTCCACCACCCGGGGCATGGGGAAGCCGGTGAACAGGGGTCGGGGCTGGCCCTGCTCCGGGTCCAGACCGTGGCGGAGCAGTTCGGCCCAGATCAGCTGGTAGCCGCCGAAGGCATCCTCCGCCACCGCCGCCAGGGTGGCGCCGCGCAGGTCCTCCAGGCGGCGCAGGTCGCGCCGCCGTTCCAGCACCACCACGGCGGAGCCGACCACGTGGGCCGGGTCCTGGGAAGGGGCGGAAACCTGGGTGGCGATACGGCTGATGCCGTGCTCTGCCTCCAGGGTGACGTAGTGGCCCGGGTTGGTGACGACGAATTCCACCTCCCCGCCCTGCAGGGCCCGGGACAGTTCATCCAGGTCGTACTGGCGCAGCTGGATGCGGTGGCCCGGCAGGCGCCGCTCCAGTTCCTGCACCAGGGGCTTCCACTGCACCTCGGCCTCTTCCGAGCCGAGCCAGGCCAGCACCCCGAGGCGGATGTCCGCAGCGCCGGCGGCAGCGGCCCACAGGCCCAGCAGCAGGAGCGCGCCGCAGCGGCCCAGGGCCGGCGCGAGGGAGGCGGGAATGAAAGCGGAGAAAGGGGTACGGCGGCAGGCAGGCATGGCCCGGATTGTAGCCGGGGCAGGCGCCGAAGGGGCGTCCAGGGCCGGGCGGAGGCCCGGCCTGCCGGACAGGCAGGCGGGACGGCGGACCGGGCGACGGGAGGGCGCCGAGGTCCGCCGGATAAGGCCGAGGGCTTACTTCAGGGAGAGGACCCAGGTCGCCAGCTTCTTGGCTTCGTCGGGGGTGACGTTGTTGGGGGGCATGGGCACTTCGCCCCAGACGCCCTTGCCGCCGGCCTTGATCTTGGCGGCCAGCTTGTCGACGGCGCCGGCGTCGCCCTTGTACTTGGCAGCCACGTCCTTGTAGGCCGGGCCCAGCACCTTCACCGCCACCTGGTGGCAGGACATGCAGTTCTTGGCCTTGGCCAGGGCTTCGTCGGCCTGGGCGTTGCCCAGCAGGAGCAGGCCGCCGAGGGCCAGCAGGGAGAGGTGGGCGGATTTCATGGCACGCTTCCTTCGGAGTAGTGGTTGGAAAGCGGCACTGTGCCGGCCCGGGCAAGTTTTTCGCGCGGCGGCCGGCGGCCCGGAAATAATCCTTTGTTACCAGTCAGTTGGCGAAGTGCAGGCTTGATCCCGGTCAAGAGCGGCGGACGGGACTCATTTGCCCAGCCGCTCGTAGAGCTTCACCGTGGTATCCATCAGGCGCAGCAGGCGCTCGCCTTCGGTGAACACCACCCGGGCGTGGTGGGTGCGCCGGGCCCGGGACAGGTCGGGCAGCAGGGAGGCGATGAAGACCTGCCACTGGGCGTCCACCTCCTTCAGCTGCAGCGCCAGCTCGGCCACGCCGTGGCTGTTCTGCTGCAGCTCGGTCAGGTTGCGCGCGAATTCCCGCACCGATTCGGTCAGGGCCGGCTCCCCCAGGTCTTCGCAGCCGGGCCAGTCCCAGAAGAGGAAGAGCTTGCACACCCGCTGGGAGATCATGCGGTTGCGCCCGGCCGTGTTCACGTAGTGGGCGTCCGGGGTTTCGCCGCACAGTTCGGCGGCCTTGGTCATGGCGTCGGTGGCCTCCAGCATCTTTTCGCTGAGCCCCAGCACGGCGGCGGCCTCGGCCGGGGTGGCAGTGCCCAGCAGGGCTTCCCGGTAGGCGGGCCAGATGGCCTGCACCGCCTGCAGCCGCTCGCCCACCTGGGGCGCCAGCGCCAGGCCGTCGAGGCGCTTGTCCACCCGCTCGAAATCCCCCACCAGGGCCCGCAGGCGCACCTGGTACTTGGCCGGCGGCAGGCCGGTGGCGATCATGGCCCAGGAGGTGGCCAGGCGCTGGGAGAGGACCCGCAGGCGGCCGCAGAGATTGACCAGGGCGCCGGCGGACAGCTTCTTGCGGGGACGGATGATCTCGGCCCGCTCGCGCCGGGAAAAGCTCATGCGCCGCTCCGGGTTGCCGTTCTCGTAATCCCGCAGGGCGGCGTTCTGGATGTAGAGGACGCGCCCATCCACCACGATCAGGCCCAGGTCGATCAGCTCCCGCAGGCAGCGGGAGAAGGACTCGGGGGTGATGCCCAGGCGGGCGGCGATCATTTTCTTGCTCGGGCGCAGGGTCACCGGCGTTTCGCCGGCGGACTTGAGGGCTTCGCCGCCCTGGGCCAGCAGGTAGTCGAGGACCCGCTGGGTGGCGGAGAGGCCGTAGTGGTAACTGGTGACGTCGCATTCCGTGCTGCGCAGGCGCAGGGCCAGGAGCTGGATGAGGCGGTCGCTGAGGGGCAGGTCCTGCTGCACGATGGCGCGCAGGCGCCAGGCGTCGATGACCAGGATCAGGCTGCTGCCCAGGCTCTCGCACTGGGAGGTGTAGCGCTCGGCGCCGAACACTTCGCCGGGGGCCAGGAGCTGGGGGCTCTGGATCAGTTCCAGGGTCTTCTCCACCTCGCCGGCCAGGCGGGTGCTGCGACGCAGGGTGCCGCGCACCAGGACGAAGGCCTCCTTGACCGGGCTCTGCACGGAGAAAATCTGGGTGTGGGCGGGAATGGAAACGACCCGGCTGGCGGCCAGCAGCTGGTCCGCCACGCTGTCGGCCAGGCCGTTGAAGAGGGGGATGTCCGACAGCAGCTCCCGGCTGCAGCGTCGACTTTCCTTGGGACTGAACATGGGGCGATTCCGGCAATGGGTGGCCAATAAAAAGACGAGAGAAGGATCACCTTCTCTCGTCTCCCTGGGATGCCGCTTCAGGAGAGGCTAGACCCCATTAGTACACATCGTGCTGGGTGTTGTAAACGTTGAACTTGCCCGTCGGCGTCACCAGCTTGGGATCCTTGATGACGGCCTTCAGCTTGCGGGTCTTGTCGTCCACCACGACGATGGCCGATTCCTGGTCCTTGCCGTTCCACACCGAGAACCACACTTCGTCGCCGGCCTTGTTGTACTCGGGCTGGACGATGCGCTTGGGGCCTTCCTTGATGCCGGACCAGTCGCCGATGGGCAGCAGCTCGTAACCCTTGTCCAGGTTGTTCACGTCCCACACCGCCACGGACTGGCTGATGTTGGCTTCCGGATTGAGGGTGGTGTCCACCCACAGGTTCTTGGACTTGGGATGGGTCTTCAGGAACAGGGAACCGCCGCCCAGGCCCTTCAGGGTGCGCACCACCTTCCAGGCGTTGTCGCCGTGCTTCACCGGGTCGGTGCCGATGAGGGAGATGGAATCGTCGCCCAGGTGGCCGGTGGCCCACACGGGACCGAACTTGGGATCGACGAAGTTGGCACCCCGGCCCGGGTGGGGCGTCTTGCCCACGTCCACCAGCTTGGCCAGCTTGCCGTCCTTGGTGTCGATGACGGCGATCTTGTTGGAGGCGTTGGCCGCATCCATGAAGTAGCGGTGGGTGGATTCGAAACCGCCGTCATGGAGGAAGGGCGCCGCCTCGATCATCTTGATCTTCAGGTTGTTGAGATCGCGGTAATCCACCGAGTAGACCATCCCGGTTTCCTTCACGTTCACGAAGAATTCCGGATTGAAGTGGGAGGAAACGATGGCCGCCACCCGGGGTTCCGGATGGTAGTCCTGGGTACCCACGGTCATGCCCCGGGTGGAGACGATCTTGCGCGGCTTGAGGGTATCGCCGTCCATGATGACGAACTGGGGCGGCCAGTAGGTGCCGGCGATGGCGTACTTGTCCTCGAAGCCCTTGGCCTTGGAGCTTTCCACCGAGCGGGCTTCCATGCCCACCTTGATCTCGGCCACGGTGTCGGGCTTTTCCATCCACAGGTCGATCAGGTTGATCTTGGCGTCGCGGCCGATGACGAAGAGGTAGCGGCCGGAGGCGGACATGCGGGAGATGTGCACCGCGTAGCCGGTGTTGAGGATGCTGACGATCTTCTTGCTGTCGCCGTCGATCAGGGCGATCTCACCCGCATCGCGCAGGGTGACGGAGAAGAGGTTGTCCAGGTTGAGGTTGTTGAGCTTCTTCTTCGGCCGCTTTTCCACCGGCACGATCACCTTCCAGCTGGCTTCCATTTCCTTCAGGCCGTACTCGGGCGGGGCCGGCGGGGTCTGCTGGATGTAGCGGGCCATGAGGTCCACTTCGTCGTCGCTGAGCACGCCGGAAGTGCCCCAGTTGGGCATGCCGCCGGCGGAGCCGTACTTGATGAAGACCTTGAGGTATTCCAGGCCCTTGGCGATGGTCAGGTCCGGCGTCAGGGCCTTGCCGGTGGCGCCCTTGCGCAGCACGCCGTGGCAGCCGGCGCAGCGCTCGAAGAAGATGCGCTTGGCCTTTTCGAACTCGGCCTCGGTCATTTTCGGCGCCAGGGGATTGATGTCCTGGTGCATGGGCACGCTGGCCAGGGGCGAGCCGCCGCCGGCCTGGTAGTCCCGCATGGTGGCGTCGCCGTGGGATTCCGGCGTGCCGGCAAAGGCGAACTGCACGGCAAAGGCCAGGGCCGGAATGGCCGCCAGCCTGAGTAGGTTGAAACGCTTCGTTTTCATGGCTCCCTGTTCCTGAAAAAATTGAGTGAGGAGGCCCCAATTTCTTCAGCGGCAGAAAACGTACTTTGATCAGGGTCAATAGAATCGGGCGTCACGGTGGCAGCTGGGTTTCACGCCCCATGCAGGCTTGACGCGCGTCAAGGTTGTCCCGCCGGCATGGTCCCGGCGACGCGAAAAAAGGCCATCGCCGCCCCCCGAAAAACGGGGACGCCGCCCCGGCCCTAGAGGGGCAGTTCGGCCTGGACCAGGGGTGCTGGCAGGGCCGCCGCTGCCGCCGCCGGCAGCAGGGAACTGGCCCGCACTCCGAGCAGGCGGAGGCGCTGCTGCAGGGGCACCCGCTTCAGGCATTCGCCGGCGGCCTTGCGGATCGCCGCCCCGTCGGCGGTGGGCACAGCCAGGGTGAGGTCCCGGGTCACCGACTGGAAGTCCGCATAGCGCAGCTTGATGCCGATGGTGCGGGCCACGTAGCCCTGGCGCGCCAGGTCGTCGGCCACCCGCAGGCACATGCCGGTGAAGATTTCCGACAGCTCGGCCCGGTCGTGGCGTGCGTGCAGGTCCCGGGAGAAGGTGCTTTCCCGGCTGATGGACTTGGGCTCCCGGGAGGTGCTCAAGGGCCGCTCGTCGATGCCGTGGGCGGCCCGGTGCAGCCAGGCGCCGGTGCTGCGGCCGAAGTGCTGCACCAGCATTTCCGGCGGCGCCGCCGCCAGGTCGCCGATGCTGTGGATGCCCAGTTGGCCCAGGCGTTCGTTGGCCTTGGGGCCGATGCCGTTGATCTTCTTCGCCGCCAGGGGCCAGATGCGGGTCGGCACCTCCTCCATGCCGAGCACGGTGATGCCGTCCGGCTTGTCCAGGTCGGAGCAGATCTTGGACAGCAGCTTGTTGGGGGTGATGCCGATGGAGCAGGTGAGGCCGGTGGCGGCCAGCACCGCCGCCTTCAGGCGCCGGGCCAGGGGCAGCGTGGCCTCCTCGATGTGGCTGAGGTCGATGTAGATCTCGTCGATGCCCCGGTCCTCGATACAGGGTGCGATGGCCGCCACGGCGGCCTTGAAGCGGCGCGAATAGTCTCGGTAGGCGTCGAAGTTGGCCGGCAGCAGGATGGCGTCGGGCGCCAGCTGGGCCGCCTTCATCAGCCCCATGCCGGAAAAGACGCCCAGGGCCCGGGCCTCGTAGGTGGAGGTGGTGATGACGCCGCGCCCCACGTAGTCCCGCAGGCGGGCGAAGTGCAGGCTGCCATCAGCCTGGCGCCGGGGCCGGTCCACGGCACGACCGCCCACCACCACCGGCCGGCCCCGCAGCTCCGGGTAGTGCAGCAGTTCCACCGAGGCGAAGAAGGCGTCCATGTCCAGGTGGGCGATGCGCCGTTCGGGCGCCGCCGCGGCAGCGGGCAGGTCGGCGGGCGGGACCGGGGAACGGGAATCGTCAGGGAGTGGGCAGGGCTCATCCTTCATGGCTGTATAAATATACAGTACATCGGCCGGGGCGTTAAGAGGCTGCCCCGGCCTGCCGGCGCGCCGCCCGTCCCACGTCGCCTTTCATCTGCCACCTTGCCTCTGCCACCTTTCCCATGTCGCAGCGCACCAATAGCGCCAAGGAGATGCCTGATTTCATCGGATCTGCCGGGCAGCGCTTATTCCATGGGCATTAACAGACCCCCTCCCCGGAAAGCCACTTACGGTAGGACTCTTGGCATATGACCTCTGGAGAGTGGCGTATTCATTGGCTTCCAGAGTGGGCGTAAGATGCATTTGCCCCTTTTGTCATCGGGGGTAAAGGGTTCCGCCGCCAGGCCCGCCCGCCCTCTGCCGCAGAGGGCGACGGCCGGCGCCGGGACCGTCCGCAGGCACGGGCGGCACCGGGCTAACACATCCCCGCCGGCTTCTGACCTAGGCGAGACCCCAGGGTCATTCCCGGGACTCGACCCGGGTCCCAGGCAGGGTTGCCGTGGCTATGATGGCGCCGCTCGATACATCGACACCGATACTTATAAGACAACGCTAGGGGTAATAACATGATCAATCTGCACAACCATCTGCTGGCCGTCACCAAGACCAATATGGAAAACACCCTGGACCTGGCCCACGGCAGCTTCGCCAGCATCGAGCGTCTCGCCAACCTCAACCTCAACACCGCCCGCGCCCTGCTGGAACACGGCATCGAGCACACCCGCTGCGTCATGGGCGCCAAGTCGGCCCAGGAAGTGCTGGAACTGCAGACCAAGGCCACCCAGCCGGTCCTGGGCCAGACCCTGGCCTACCTGCAGAACGCCCAGCAGATCGTCACCATGAGCCAGCAGGAACACAAGGCCCGGGTGCAGCAGCAGGTCACCGACATGGGCCAGCAGGTCGCCGCCACGGTGGAACATGCCGTGGCCGCCGTCACCCGCCTGGGCAAGCCGATCAAATAATAAAAAATAGGGGGACCCGCCGGCCTCGTCCGGCGCTTGCTCGACCATGAGGACGGCCGGATCTCCTGGAGATTCGGCCTTTTGTTTTGGCGCCCCCGCTCCGGGCCGCGACACCCGCTGCGGCCTCCGCCCCTGCCCTGCCCCGCACCGGGAATGGGACCGGCGCTCCTGCCCCCTCCCCCTTCCCTGCCCGTCCTTACTGGCGGCCGCCCAGTTCCCGCTGCACCGCCCGGTAGAAGCGCTCGTAGAAATCCCGGGCGGCCACGGTCTCGCCCCGGGTCTTAACCTGGTTGTCGCCCTCGGTGCTGCTGCTGAAGGAAATGGGGGCCACCAGGGGCACGCCGACGCTGGTGCTCTGGCGGGTGGTCTTGACGTCGAAATGCTCTTCCGTGGCGGTGACGAACAGGGTGGCGCCGCTGCGCGCCTCGCTGCAGGCCAGGTGCAGGCGCAGCTGGGCGTGGCCCTTGTCGTCTACCCGGAATTCCTTGGCACCGCTGAAGGTCAGGGCATCGCGCCCGGGCAGCACCACGTAGCCGTCCCCCAGCAGGACCCGCCGGGCCGCATCGCACAGGGGCGCCGCCGCCGTGGGGAAATCCCGGCGATGGCGCGGGTCGGACTGGAAATCCTCCCGTTCCGCATAGCTGCCGGGACCGCCGCAGGCGGCCAGCAGCAGGGGCAGCAGCAAGAGGGCGCATCGTTTCATGTCGTTCTCCCTTCCGCCGGGGCCGGGCGGCCCCGCACCCCCTAATTTTGCGCCCCTTTGATGCCTTTTGCCTGCCCCGCCGGCGATGGCGGCGCCAAAGAAAAACGCCGCCGGCGAAAGGCCGGCGGCGTTGCCAGGGGAGAAGGAGAAAAGCTACAGGGCCCGCACCGGGGCGGCGGCGAAATGGCCGGCGCTGTAGTCGCGCATGGCCTGCTGGATTTCCTCCGCCGTGTTCATGACGAAGGGGCCGTACTGGGCGATGGGCTCGCCCAGGGGCCGGCCCGCCACCAGCAGCAGGCGGGAATCCTCCGCCGCCGCCAGGTGCACGCCGGGGGCGCCGTCGTTGGCCAGGATGGCCATGTGCCGGTCGGGCACCACATTGCCGCCCACCTCCACGCTGCCCCGGTAGGTGTAGGTGAAGGCGTTGTGGCCGGCGGGAATCTCGTGGAACAGGGCGCTGCCGGCAGGCAGGTGGATGTCCAGGTAGAGGGGCTCCGTGTCCGGGCGCTGCACGGCCCCGGCCACGCCCTGGCTGGCGCCGGCGATGATGCGCACCCGCACGCCCGCGGCGGTGGTGTATTCCGGAATGGCGGCGGGCGGAATGTCCCGGTAGTAGGGCGCCACCATCTTGTTCCTGGCCGGCAGGTTGAGCCACAGCTGGAAGCCTTCCATCAGGCCCTCCTCCTGCTCCGGCAGTTCGGAGTGGATGAGGCCGCTGCCGGCGGTCATCCACTGGGCGCCGCCGGGGCCCAGCAGGCCCTCGTTGCCGACGCTGTCGTGGTGGCGCATGCGGCCGGCGATCATGTAGGTTACGGTCTCGAAGCCCCGGTGGGGGTGGTCGGGAAAGCCGCCGATGTAGTCCTCCGCGTTTTCGTTACGGAAGGCGTCGAGCATAAGGAAGGGATCGAGGCGGCGCTGCAGGTTCTGGGTCAGCACCCGGGTCAGGCGCACGCCGGCCCCGTCGGAAGTGGCCATGCCCCGCACCAGGCGTTCCACGGCCCGGGAGGCGGCATTGGCAGCGTTGGCGGCAGCCGGTGCGGCCGGCGGCGCGGTACGGTGGAGAGTGGTCATGGCATGGACTCCTGATGAAGCCGCATCCCGGGCGGGACGGCGGCGGGGAGGACGGGCCTCCCAGGTTAGACGGTGGACAGCGCCGGCCCAGACCCGTTGCCCGCAGGCAGGGGAGCGGACCGGCAGCGTCAGGCTCAGGCGGCGATGGCGTCGATCTGGGCCTGGGCTTCGGCGAAGCCCTTGGCGGCGGCATCCGGCCCCATGGCCAGGCCCTCGGCGTAGATGAATTCCACGTCGGTCATGCCGAGGAAGGCCAGCACGCTCTTCAGGTAGGGCACCTGGGAATCGGCCGGGGTGTTGCGGTAGAGGCCGCCCCGGGCCAGGGCCACGTACACCTTCTTGCCGGTGATCAGGCCCTGGGGGCCGTTCTCGGTGTAGCGGAAGGTGACGCCGGCACGGGCGATGGCGTCGATCCAGGCCTTCAGCTGCACCGGCACGCCGAAGTTGTACATGGGCACGCCCAGCACGATGGCGTCGGCGGACTGCACCTGGGCGATGAGGGCATCGTCCAGGGCCACCCGGGCGGCCTGCTCGGGGCTGCGCTGCTCGGCGGGGGTGAACAGGGCGGAGAGGGCCGGCTCGTCCAGCACCGGATGGGGATTGGCGGCCAGGTCACGCACTTCCACCAGGGCACCGGGATGGGCGGCCTGCAGGCGGGCGGTGATGGAATCGGCGACGCGGGTGGAGTTGGAGCCGGCGGAACGGGCACTGGCGTTGATCTGCAGGATTTTCATGATGCTTTCTCCGTGGGGTTGGGGTGCGGGGCCGGGCTGCTTGATGCTGCTCCGGCGAACCGTTGAGTGCACTTTATTACCCGCAATAACGCACCGGAAGCCCTTCAAATGGATATCATTGTTCCACCAATGCAACGACACGCCATTTACGCCCGGAGCCCGCCATGACCCCCGACCTCAAGCTGGACGCCAACGACCTGGTGCTGTTCGCCCGCATCATGGAAGCGGGCAGCTTTTCCAAGGCCGCCGAGCGGGTGGGCCTGCCAAAATCCACCCTCTCCCGCCGCATCACCGCCCTGGAGGCAACCCTGGGGGAACGGCTGCTGACCCGCAGCACCCGGCGCCTGGCCATCACCGAATTCGGCGAAGGCATCCTGGACCACGCCCGCCGCCTGCTGGAGGAAACCGAAGCCACCGCCGCCCTGGCCCTGCACCGCCAGGCCACGCCCCAGGGCGTGCTGCGGGTCTCCATGCCGCCGGACTTCGGCGAGCTGGACCTGGCCCCGGCCCTCATCGACTTCGCCGCCCACTACCCGGCGGTGCGCCTGGAACTGGACCTGTCGCCGCGCCGGGTGGACCTGCTGGCGGAACGCTTCGACCTGGCGGTGCGGGTCGCCAGCCAGCTGCCGGACGACACCAGCCTGGTGGCCCGGCCCCTGACCCGGTTCCATTCCGGCCTCTACGCCAGCCCGGCCTACGTCGAGCGCCACGGCGCCCCCCGGGCCCCGGCCGAGCTGATGCAGCACATCTGCCTGCGCCTCATCACCAGCAACGGCGAAGCCCAGCCCTGGCGCCTCTCCTGCGGCAACGAGCGCTGGGAGGGCCTGCCCACGGGCCCCCTGACGGCCAACTCGGTGGGCATGCAGCGCACCCTGGCGGCCCACGGCATGGGCATCGTCGGCCTGGCCCACCGCTTCGCCCGCCCCTATGTGGAAAGCGGCCAGCTGCAGCGCCTGCTGCCCGCATGGGAGCTGCCCTGCGTCACCGTCTGGTGCGTCACCCCGGGGCGGCGCCTGCTGCCCACCCGCACCGCCGCCTTCATCGACATGCTGCGACTGACTCTGGACGTGCCGGATAACCCGATCCCGGGCCGCGGCGGAATATAGAAAGACACAAGCGGTATTTCACAGCCCTGCGGGCCGGGCCCTACAGTGGCAGCCTATTCAATGCCGCCGCGCCCCTCCCGGGCCCCATCGCCATGCACACCAAGTCCCACCGCCCCGCCGGAGTCCGCCCATGAGCCGCGGCCTGACTCTGGGCGACACCCTTTCCTGGCCCGCCCGCTACTTCCCCGACAAGCCCGCCCTCATTGCCTGGGAGGGCGACGATCACGACACGCCGGCCCAGCGCCGGGTGTGGACCTACGCCCAGCTCAACGCCGAGGTGAACCGCCACGCCCACGCCCTCCTCGCCCTGGGCGTGCAGAAGGGCGACGTGGTCGCCGCCTTCCTCTACAACACCCCGGCCTTCGTCTTTTCCCTGCTGGCCGCCGCCCGGGTGGGGGCCGTCTTCAACCCCATCAACTACCGCCTGGCGGCCCAGGAGCTGGCCTTCATCCTGGAGGACGGCCAGGCCAAGGTGCTGCTGTTCGAGCAGGAAGGCAGCGAGGTGGTGGAAAAGGCGCGAGAGCATGGCGTGCCCACGGCCCACTGGATCTACGCCGACTCTGACGCAGCCCCCGCCTTCGCCACCGCCAGGCTGGACCAGCTGGTGCGACACCAGCCCGCCACCCTGCCGCCGGTGATCGTGGAGGAAAACGACAACTGCATCCTCATGTACACCAGCGGCACCACCGGCCGGCCCAAGGGCGTGCTGCACACCCACCGCAGCAAGCTGGCCCACAACGCCATGATGCACCAGGCCATGACCCTCTCCCGGGAGGACGTGGGCCTGGCGGTGGCGCCCCTGAACCACACCGCCGAGTTGCACACCAGCTTCCTGCCCCGCCTGCAGCTGGGCGCCACCCAGGTGCTGCTGCGCCGCTTCGACGCCGGCGAGGCCTGGCGCCTGACCGAGGTGGAGAAGGTGACCCATTTCTTCGCCGCCCCCACCATGGTCACCCTGCTCCTGCATCACCCGGACGTGGCCAGCCGGGACCTTTCCAGCCTGCGCCTGGTGGAATACGGCGGCGCCTCCATGGCGCCCCACCTGATCCGGGAATGGGACAAGAAGGTGGGCGCCGGCCTGGTGCAGATCTACGGCACCACGGAAATGGGGCCCTGCATGTCCGTGCTCTATCCCCACGAACAGCTCTCCCACGCCGGTTCCGCCGGCCTGCCCTCCCTCAACCACGATCTGCTGGTGGCCCGGGTCAAGGCCGACGGCAGTCCTTCGGACCCCGCCGACCTGGCGGCGCCGGACGAAGTGGGCGAAATCCTGGTGCGGGGGCCCTGCATGATGGGCGGCTACCTCAACCGCCCGGAGGCCAACGCCCGGGCCCTGGCCTTCGGCTGGTACCACACCGGCGACCTGGGCAGCCTGGATAAGGAAGGCTATCTGTGGATCCGCGACCGCATCGACCACATGATCAATTCCGGCGCCGAGAACGTCTATCCCCGGGAGGTGGAAGACGCCCTGGTGGAACACCCCGGCGTGCTGGAAGTGGCGGTGGTGGGCGAGCCGGACGACACCTGGGGCCAGGTGGTGGCCGCCCACGTGGTGGCCAAGCCTGGCGCCACCCTGACCCAGGAGGCCCTGGACCACTTCCTCCTGGAGGGGGACCGGCTGGCCCACTACAAGCGGCCCCGGCGCTACCACTTCATCGAGGCTCTGCCCAAGACCACCAGCGGCAAGATCCAGAAACACCTGCTGTGTCAGGCGGGGTAAGTGGGAGCCGGCGGGGATGGGCAAGGCGCCTTTCCCCCGGAACCCGGCACCGGAAAGGGGAAAAAACACGGCAGCTACGGGAAATCCATAGCATTCAGCGGCTTGTCAGCCCCCGGTTCGAGGGCTAAAGTTCCGCCTTTGCGGTTTTCCCCTCCCTGGCGCCGCGCTTCCCGCCCGGCCCCCGGCCCGGCGCAAGCCCCCGCCAGCCGGCGCCCGCGGCACTTTCGGCGAGCCTGACTGTCCCAAGGTGCCCGACGACGACCCGAACCATCCAGAACAGCGTTTTCCCATAATGACAACTCAAAACACCGATTCCCCCGCCCTGGCGCTACGGGGAGTCAGCAAAAGCTTCCGCACCCCGGACGGCCAGCAGGTGGGCGTGCACCCCACCGACCTGGACGTGGCCCCGGGCGAAATCCACGGCATCATCGGCTTCTCCGGCGCCGGCAAGTCCACCCTGCTGCGCCTGGCCAACCTGCTGGAGCGCCCCGACGCCGGCCAGGTGGTGGTGCACGGCCAGGACCTGATGACCCTCTCCCCCGCCGACCTGCGCACCGCCCGCCAGCGCATCGGCATGATCTTCCAGCACTTCAACCTGCTGCATAACCGCACCGTGGCCGACAACGTGGCCTTCCCCCTGCGCATCGCCGGGGCCGACGAGGCCCGCATCAACGAGCGGGTGAAGACCTGCCTGGAATTCGTCGGTCTCTCCGAGAAGGCCGGGGTCTATCCGGCCCAGCTTTCCGGCGGCCAGAAGCAGCGCGTCGCCATCGCCCGGGCCCTGGCCCCGGAGCCCCACGTGCTGCTGGCGGACGAGCCCACCTCGGCCCTGGACCCCCGCACCACCCAGTCCCTGCTGGAAGTGCTGGCGGACGTGAACCGCCGCCTGGGCGTCACCATCCTCCTGGTGAGCCACGAGATGGGCGTCATCCGCCGCCTCTGCCACCGGGTCTCGGTAATGGAAGCGGGACAGATCGTGGAGCGCCTTACCATCGCCAACGGCCGCATCCCGCCGGATTCCCAGCTGGCCCAGTGGCTGCGCGAATACGGCGATGCCGAAGGCGACGCCGAGGAAGCCGCCGCCGAGCCCGCCCCCCAACACCTGCTGAGCGAGGCCGCCCATGGCTGATGAAACCCTGGCCCCCGTGCCCACCATCCTCGACACCTTCATCGAACTGCTGCCGGAAATCGGCAAGGCCGCCGGCGAGACCGGCCTGATGATGCTGATCTGCCTCACCGCCGCCGTCATCGTCGGCGGCGCCCTCGGCATCCTGGTCTTCCTCACCTCCCCCGGCCAGGTGCTGGGCCGTTACCGCCGCTTCAACCTGGTGGCCAACGGCTTCATCAACGTCTTCCGCTCCTTCCCCTTCATCATCCTGCTGGTGGCGGTGTCGCCCTTCACCCGGCACATCGTCGGCACCTCCATCGGCCCCCTGGCCGCCAGCGTGCCTTTATCCCTGGCCGCCATCTTCTATTTCGCCCGCATCATCGAGCAGACCCTGCGCGACGTGCCCCGGGGCGTCATCGAGGCGGCCGAGGCCATGGGCGCCTCGCCCCTGCAGATCGTCACCCAGGTGCTGCTGGTGGAAGCCCGTTCCGGCCTGATCCTGGCGGTCACCATCACCGCCGTCAGCTTCCTCTCCTACTCCGCCGTGGCCGGCGTGGTGGGCGGCGGCGGCATCGGCGACCTGGCCATCCGCTACGGCTACTACCGCTTCCAGACCGACGTGATGCTGATCACCATCGTCCTGCTGGTGGTGCTGGTACAGGGCATCCAGTTCTTCGGCCAATGGCTGGCGCGGCGTGTGGACAAGCGCTGAGCTGAGTAGAAAACCTTTTTAGCCACAGAGGACACAGAGTTCACAGAGAAAAGCGAAAAGGCGATAGGTCTGGGAGGCAATAGGGACGCCATTGTTCAGCATGGCATGGCTGAGAAGTCCGTCTCTATTGGCTGCCAGGGCACCGGCCCTTCCAGGCCCCTCGCCCTACCCCACGGAGAATGATCCCCCTCTGTGATCTCTGTGCCCTCTGTGGCAAACACTTTTGATTCACCCCCAACTACGGAGTCCAAACACATGAAACTGATCCGTTCCCTCCTCGTTGCCGGTCTGGCCCTGGGCCTGGCGGCGGCGCCCGCCTTCGCGCAGGAGAAGAAGAACCTGACCATCGGTGCCACCGCCGGCCCCAACTTCGACCAGGTCAAGCTGGGCATCAAGCCCATCCTGGAAAAGAAGGGCTACAGCGTGAAGCTGGTGGAATTCAACGACTACGTGCAGCCCAACCTGGCCCTGGCCCAGGGTTCCCTGGACGCCAACGTCTTCCAGCACGTCATCTACCTGAAGAAGTTTTCCGCCGACAAGGGCCTCAACCTGACCGACGTGGTCAAGGTGCCGGTGGCCCCCATGGGCCTCTACTCCAAGAAGGCCAAGAGCCTCAAGGACGTCAAGGACGGCGACCGCGTCACCCTGCCCAACGATCCCTCCAACCTGGCCCGGGCCCTGCACTTCCTGGAGCAGAACGGCCTGATCAAGGTCAAGGCCGGCATCGACGCCCTCAAGGCCACCGAGAAGGACGTGGCGGAGAACCCGCGCAAGCTGCAGCTGACCCCCATCGAAGCTGCCCAGCTGCCCCGCACCCTGGACGACGCCGGCCTGGTGGTGGTGCCCGGCAACTTCGCCATCGCCTCCGGCCTCAAGCTGAGCGAAGCCATCTCCCTGGAAAAGACCCCGGACCACTACCTCAACGTGGTGGCGGTGAAGACCGAAGACCAGAACAAGGCCTGGGCCCAGGACATCGTCGCCGCCTTCAAGTCCGCCGAATTCAAGGCCGTGCTGGACAAGCACTTCCAGGGCTACGCCCGCCCCAACTACTGGCAGTAAGCGGACAGCCGGCCCCAAGCCGGCCTAACCGCCCCGCCACAGGCCGCCTCCGGGCGGCCTTTTTCTTGGCCGGCACCATCCGCCGCCCCTCTGGCCGGGCGCGTCCCCTGCCCCATATTCCGCCGCCGCATATCGACCCCACCAATCGGTATTTCCGCCGGCGCCGGCGATTCCCTAAAGTGGCTCCCATCCTCACTTCCGACGTGGGGCCCGATCGCCGCGATCGGCCCCCGCCCGCAACCACTGGAGCCCCGGCATGGCACGCCTGTTCACCCCCGATGGCAAGTACGAAGCCGACCCGGCCACGGTCAACGCCCTCGCCCGCAGCCTGGGCCTGACCCTGCGCCACCTGCCCCTGCCCCGGGACCCGCAAACCGCCGCCCTGCTGGCCCGGCCCGAGCTGGACCCGGCGCAACAGGCCCAGCTGCTGCAACACCTCGACGCCAGCCTGGGCCAGGCCGTGCAGGCCCCCGCCGGCGCCGGCCGGGACCTGGTGGCCTTCCACGCCGACCTGCCCGAGCTGCCCCGTCTGCGCCAGCAGTTCGCCCAGGTCCATACCCATACGGACCACGAGGTGCGCTACATCCTGGCCGGCACCGGCTACTTCGGCGTGGTCCGGGCGGATGGCAGCCAGGTGCTGCTGGAAGCGGGCCCCGGCGATTACCTGGAAGTCCCCGCCGGCACCGAACACTGGTTCGCCCTCGGCCCCGACCCTGGGCTCAAGGCCCTGCGCCTCTTTTCCCGGGAGAAGCAGTGGGTCGCCGACTACACCGGGCGCCAGGCCGACCCCGCCCTGCTGGGCCTGCTGCAGGCCGGCACCGACAGCCACTGAGCCAACGTAGAAAACAACCCCAACCATCCCCACCGGAGCCATTGCCATGAAAATCATCCACACCCTGCTGGCCGCCGCCCTCTCCCTGGGCCTGGCCGCCGCCGCCCCGGGCGCCCTGGCCCAGGAGAAGAAAAACCTGACCCTCGGCGCCACCGCCGGCCCCAACTTCGACCAGCTGAAGCTGGGCATCAAGCCCATCCTGGAAAAGAAGGGCTACAGCGTGAAGCTGGTGGAATTCAACGACTACGTGCAGCCCAACCTGGCCCTGGCCCAGGGCTCCCTAGACGCCAACCTGTTCCAGCACGTCATCTACCTGAAGAAATTCGCCGCCGACAAGGGCCTCAACCTGGTGGACGTGATCAAGGCCCCGATCGCCCCCCTCGGCCTCTATTCCAAGAAGCGCGCCAGCCTCAAGGAACTGAAGGACGGCGACCGCATCACCCTGCCCAACGATCCTTCCAACCTGGCCCGGGCCCTGGTGTTCCTGGAACAGAACGGCCTGCTCAAGGTGAAGCCGGGCACCGATCCCCTCAAGGCCACCGAGAAGGACGTGGCGGAGAACCCCCACAAGCTGCAGCTGACCCCCATCGAGGCCGCCCAGCTGCCCCGCACCCTGGACGATGCCGCCTTCGTCGTCATCAACGGCAACTTCGCCATCGCCTCCGGCCTCAAGCTGAGCGAAGCCATCGCCCTGGAAAGGACCCCCGACCACTATCTCAACGTGGTGGCGGTGAAGGCGGAAGACCAGCACAAGCCCTGGACCCAGGACATCGTCGCCGCCTTCAAGTCCCCCGAATACAAGGCCGTGCTGGACAAGCACTTCCAGGGCTACGCCCGCCCCGCCTACCTGCAGTGAGACCGGCGCCCCGCGCCAAAGCAAAGGGCCACCCCGGGGTGGCCCTTTTTCATGGCGGCCCGGCAACGGGCTGGCGGCGGATTGGCGCAAAAAGGGGGAAAATGCCGACCTGCCCCCGCCCCAAGGATTCAGCCGTGAGCATCACCCTCAACGAAAGCGAAGTGGAAATCGTCGCCATCCGCGCCCAGGGCGCCGGCGGCCAGAATGTGAACAAGGTCTCCAACGCGGTGCACCTGCGCTTCGACGTGGGCGCCTCGTCCCTGCCGGAAGAGATCAAGGCCAGGCTGCTGGCCCGGCGCGACCAGCGCCTCAGCAGCGACGGCGTCATCGTCATCAAGGCTCAGAAGCACCGCAGTCTGGAGCGCAACCGGGAAGACGCCCTGGTGCGGCTGCGGGAAATGATCGCCGCCGCGGCCTTCGTCCCCGTCCAGCGCCGTCCCACCAAACCCAGCCGCAGCTCCCAGCGCAAGCGGGTGGACAGCAAGGTCAAGCGGGGCCTGGTGAAGCTGCAGCGGGGCCGGGTCAGCGAGTAGGGAAATAGGAAGAAAAAGGAAAGTCCGCGCGGGGCGGACGCCCCGGGCCGGGGCGCGCTGTGTGGCGCCCGGGTCCCGCATCCGCCAAGGATTAGCGGATCACCTTGAGCAGTTCCACCTCGAAGGTCAGGGTGGCGTTGGGCGGCACGGCGCCGCCGGCGCCGCGGGAGCCGTAGGCGATTTCCGGCGGGCAGGTGAGGCGGGCCTTGCCGCCTTCGCGCATCTTGGAGACGCCTTCGGTCCAGCAGGGAATGACCCGGTTGAGGGGGAAGGTGGCGGGCTGGCCCCGCTTGTAGGAGCTGTCGAACTCGCTGCCGTTGGCCAGGGTGCCCCGGTAGTGCACCTGCACCGTCAGCTCGGGGGCGGCCTTTTCGCCGCTGCCATCCTTGAGGGATTCATAGACCAGGCCGGAAGGGGTCTTTTCCGGGGCGCCCGCCTGGACGCCGGCGGCAGCCAGGGCCGCCACGGCGGTCAGCATGAGTTTTTGCCACAGTTGCATGATTTCTCCATCAGTTTGAGCGAAAGGCCGAATGCATGCCGGGCCGGCCGAGCAGCACTCGGGCGGGGCCGGAAACGGTATGCAGCGCCCGATTATAGGCCGCCAGCCGCCATGCGGCGCCAGTCCGGAGCACTCGGCCATGAGCCGGGCACTTGCGGATTCCGGCACCGTTCGCCCCTGCGGGTTTCCACGTACTGACGCCGGAGGGCCTGGAGCCGGTATAATTGACGGTTTCCTCCCCATTTCGCATGGGCCGCCCGGGATTCATCCCGCCGCCGCCCGCCCAACGGGGAACCCGGTCAAACCAGGACAGGCTGGAACCACAAGCTTCCCAGCCCGGGCCTGGGCGCAGGTTACGAGAAACCTGTGCCGGCCAAGCAAGCGCCGCGCCCAAAAGGCGGGCATTGCCGCACCGGCGCCGATATCGACAGGCGTTCCGCCAGGGCCCGACGGCCCGGCCCGACGCATTGGTACGAATCAAAAACAGAATTCACTGGAGAAACTATGCGCTTCCTGCCCAAATCCCTCGTTCTGGTTGGCGCCCTCGCCGCCGCCGGCCTGGCCCAGGCCGCCGACATCAAGATCGGCGTGGCCGCCGCCCTCACCGGCGGTGCCGCCCAGTACGGCGTCGCCATCCGCAACGGCTTCCAGCTGGCTGCCGATGAAATCAACGCCAAGGGCGGTGTGAATGGCAACAAGATCCAGCTGGTCGTCGAGGACGAGCAGGGCAAGAAGGAAGAAGGCATCAACGTCTTCAAGAAGCTGATTTTCCAGGACAAGGTGCTGATGGTCTTCGGCCCCACCCTGTCCAACTCCATGTTCGCCGCCGGCCCCGTGGCCAACGGCGCCAAGACCGTGGTCTTCGGCACCTCCGTCACCGCCAACGGCATCACCGACATCGGCCCCTACGTCTTCCGCAACTCCGTCATGGAATCGGACGTGCTGCCGGTGACCGTGGCCACCGCCACCAAGCACTACAAGCTGAAGCAGGTCGCCGTCATCTACGGTAACGACGACGCCTTCACCAAGAGCGGCTACGACGTCTTCAAGAAGGTGCTGGAAGACCAGAAGCTGCCCGTCACCACCACCGAGACCTACGTCAAGGGCGACGTGGACTTCAAGGCCCAGCTGACCAAGATCAAGGCCTCCAACCCGGATGCGGTGATCTGTTCCTGTCTCGCCGAAGAAGCCGCCAACATCATGCTGCAGGCCCGGGGCCTGGGCATCAAGGTGCCCTTCATCGGCGGCAACGGCTTCAATTCCCCCAAGCTGTTCGAGATCTCCAAGCTGGCCGGTGAAGGTACCTTCGTCGGCAGCCCCTGGTCCAACACCAACCCGGCGCCCGCCAACAAGGCCTTCGTCGCCGCCTACGTGAAGAAGTACAACGCCGAGCCCAACCAGTTCGCCGCCCAGGCCTTCGACGCCCTGCACGTGGCTGCCGCCGCCCTGCAGGAAGTGAAGCTCTCCGGCGACATCGCCGCCGACCGGGAAGCCCTGAAGAACGCCCTGCCCAAGGCCACCATCAACGGCGCCACCGGCCCCTTCAAGTTCCGTCCCGCCGTCACCAAGTCCGGCAAGCCGGGCGGCTGGGATGCGGATCAGAAGCCCTTCATCTACGTGGTCAAGGGTGGCAAGTTCACCGCCTTCGACGGCAAGTAAGCGACTGTCCGCGTAAGCCTGTCTTACCCACCAATGCGGGGCCGATGAAAGTCTGCCCCGCATTGCATTTGCAACTGGAATTTCCCCATGCTTGAACAACAACTCCTCAACGCCCTGACGCTCGGCAGCGTCTACGCGCTGTTCGCCCTGGGTTTCACCCTGGTGTTCGGCGTGCTGGCGGTGATCAACCTCTCCCACGGAGCGGTGTTCATGGTCGGCAGCTACGCCGCCCTGGCCATGGTCAGCCACCTCAACGCCCCCCTCTGGGTGGCCATGCTCGGCGCCATGGTGGTCAGCGGTACCATCGGCCTGCTGGTGGACGTGCTGGTGCTGAAGCCCCTGCGCGCCCGCAACGCCCCCCACCTGATTCCCATGATCGCCACCATCGGTGTCGGCATCATGCTCACCAGCGCTGCCCAGGGCCTGTTCGGCGCCGAGGTGCTGCGCTTCCCCGAGGACGTCATGCCGGCCGGCGAATTCATGGTCGGCGACGTCCATGTGCGGGCCCTGGAAATCGCCATCGTCGCCATCGCCTTCCTGCTCATGGCCGTGCTGTTCACCATCTTGAAGCGCACCCAGCTGGGCCGCGCCCTGCGGGCCATCGCCGAATCCCCCAAGGCCGCCTACCTGCTGGGCATCAACGTGGAAGGCCTGTTCCACATCACCTCCTTCGTCGCCGCCGCCCTGGGCGGCATCGCCGGGGTGCTGATCGGCCTCAACTTCAACGCCATCACCCCCTTCATGGGCCAGCCCATGCTGCACAAAGGCATCGCCGTGATCATCCTCGGCGGCATGGGCGACATCCGCGGCGCCCTCATCGGCGGCCTCTTCCTGGGCTTCGCCGAGGTCATCAGCAAGGCCTACCTGTCGAGCCAGATGGGCGACGCGGTGGCCTTCGGCCTGCTCTTCCTGATCCTGCTGGTGCGGCCTTCCGGGCTGTTCGGGCGCAAGCTGGAAAGGAAAGCATGATGGAATGGTTCAATGACTTCTGGTCCACCTACAGCACCCTGGTGTTCTCGGTGGGCGTCCACGCCCTGTTGGCCCTCTCCATCTGGCTGACCCTTTCCTGCGGCCTCCTGTCCCTGGCCAACGCCGCCTTCATGGGCGTCGGCGCCTACGTCTCGGCCCTGCTCACCCTGCACCTGGAGTGGTCCTTTGGCAGCGTGCTGCTGGCCGGCGGCATTGCCCCGACCCTGGTGGCCCTGATCATCGGCGCCCCGGTGCTGCGGCTGTCCGGAGTCTACCTGGCCATGGCCACCCTGGCCTTCGGCGAGGTGGTGCGCATCACCGTACTCAACCTGGAGATCACCGGCGGCCCCGAAGGCCTCAACGGCATTCCCCTGGCCACCGAAGGCTGGCACATCGCCCTGATCCTGGCCGTCACCGTCTATGGCCTGGCCCGGCTGCGCCGCTCCAAGGTGGGCCGCGCCTTCGAGGCCATCAAGGAAGACGAGGTGGCCGCCCGCCTGATGGGCATCAACGTGGACCGCTACAAGCTGCTGGCCTTCTCCCTCGGCGCCTTCATCGCCGGCGTGGCCGGAGCCCTCAACGCCCACTTCACCTTCTTCATCAGCCCCCGGGAATACGGCTTCGAGAACGCCGTGGACATCCTCACCATGGCGGTGCTGGGCGGCACCTCCAGCCTCATCGGCCCCATGCTCGGCTCCTCCATCCTGACCCTGCTGCCGGAACTGCTGCGCTCCCTGCAGGACTTCCGTTCCCTGGTGAACGGCGCCGTGCTGGTGCTGGTGGTGCTGTTCCTGCCCAAGGGCCTGTGGGAATCCCGCCGCATCCGCGCCTTCTTCAAGCGTCTCAAGGGAGGTCAGGCATGAACGCCCCCCAGCAACCCAATCTGCTCTCCATCCGTAACGTCGGCAAGCATTTCGGCGGCCTGCACGTGCTGCAGGACGTCAGCTTCGAAGTGCCCGCCGGCAGCATCTACGGCCTCATCGGCCCCAACGGCGCCGGCAAGACCACGGTGTTCAACCTCATCACCGGCCTGCTCACCCCCAGCGCCGGCCAGATCGACTTCCAGGGCCAGTCCCTGATCGGCCTGGAGCCCCATCGCATCACCCACCAGGGCATCGCCCGCACCTTCCAGAACATCCGCATCTTCAAGGAAATGGATCTGCTGGAAAACGTCATGGTGGGCATGCACGACCATCTCAATTACGGCGGTTTCGGCATCTTCTTCAACAGCCCGGCCTGCCGCGCTGCCGAGAAGAAGGCCCGGGAACGGGCCCTGGAGCTGCTCTCCTGGGTGGGTCTGGACCACAAGGCCGACATGCTGGCCGACAACCTTTCCTACGGCGACCAGCGCAAGCTGGAATTCGCCCGGGCCCTGGCGACGGAACCCAAGCTGCTGCTGCTGGATGAGCCGGTGGCCGGCATGAACCCGTCGGAAAAGACCATCCTCATGGAAGAGATCAACAACATCCGCAACCGTGGCTACGGCGTCTTCATGATCGAGCACGACATGCGCTTCGTCATGGGACTGTGCGACCGCATCGCCGTGCTCAACTTCGGCCGCATCATCGCCGAAGGCACGCCGGACGAAGTGCGCAACAACCCGGACGTGATCGAGGCCTACCTGGGCAAGGAGGACGAATAATGAGTGTGCTCCTTCGCGTACACGACCTGGCCGTGGCCTACGGCCACATCGAGGCCGTCAAGGGCCTGGACTTCCACCTCAACGAGGGCGAGATCACCGCCCTGGTGGGAGCCAACGGCGCCGGCAAGAGCACCACCCTGCTGGCCCTCTCCGGCCTCATCAAACCCACCCGGGGCAAGATCGAATTCCAGGGCGAGGACATCTCCCGCCTGCCCGCCCACCAGATCGTCGAGCGGGGCCTGGTGCAGGTGGCCGAAGGCCGGGCCATCCTCACCACCCTGACGGTGGAGGAAAACCTGCAGCTGGGCGCCTACACCCGGCAGGACAAGGAGGGCATCCCCGCCTCCATGGAAGAGGTGTACCAGCTCTTCCCCCGCCTCAAGGAACGCTCCCAGCAGTTCGCCGGCAACCTCTCCGGCGGCGAGCAGCAGATGCTGGCCATCGGCCGGGCCCTCATGGCCAAGCCCAAACTCCTGCTGCTGGACGAGCCCTCCATGGGCCTGGCCCCCATCGTGGTGCAGGAAATCTTCCGCATCCTGGTGGAGATCAATCGCCGCGGCCTCACCATCCTGCTGGTGGAGCAGAACGTGCGCCAGGCCCTGAAGATCGCCAAGCACGGCTACGTCATCGAGACCGGCAAGATCGTGCTGGCCGATTCCGGCGCCAACCTGCTGGCCAACCCCAAGGTGGAAGAAGCCTACCTGGGCGGCTGACACGCCCTACCGGAAGTGGCTGACAGGCCACTGCCCCACAAACAAGAAGGGACGCCATTCTCCCGGCACACCGGGCCAGGAATGGCGTCCCTTCTGCATTTCAGCGGCCCTATCTGAGCGGTGACGGGCCCCATAGCCTTCCCATCAAAGCTGCCGCCTAGGGGCGACGCAAAATTGCCACCTGCCGGCGTAGCAGGCCGACATCTTGTTCCTCCGGGGTTATCGAAGCTCGGGTTGCACCGGCTTTCCGCCAGGAACGGATGTGGTGGGAATAGTCCCGATGCAGCCGTGCGCAAAAAACCGAAGACATGACATTTGGCTGACCGACTGGCAAAATCAGCGTCGCATTGAACCAGTCACGCATGCCGCGCATGACCGCCATCTATCCCCGTAAATATTGCCGCCAATCTAGCGGAAGCCTCTATTGGGGAGCGCTCCAGGCTGCCGCGTTTTCTGGCTTATACGGCAGTTTTGCCGCCTACTTCACGTTAGGTCGCTCAAAGGAAATTCATGGATTGGCTTGCTGATATTCTTAAAAATCTCACGGTATCGAAAGCGCTTGTTGCAGCGGTTTTTGTAACGTCCGCAGTCATGTATTTTGGGCCGATTCTCTCTCCGAGCAACGTTCCAAAAATTCAGTCCGAATTCATGCCATATCTTTTCGCAGGAATGATACTTACTGGCTGCCTGCTCTTGTTTTGGGGAGTGGCTTGGGCCTGGCTTTTAGCCAAAACGAGTATTCAAGGCGCTGCCAAAATTTTCACTGACTCACGTCTTTCGGAACCCGAGACTGCTTTGCTTTTCTTCATGGCAAAAGACCCGACGCAGCCGATCAATCTAGACCGCATCGACTATTCTCGAGCACCAGGAACCAAACTGGAATTTCACCATTGGACGAAACAACTTCAAGCCAAAGGACTTGCTCGTATCAATGACTGGGATGACAACTTAATCTCGCTTACTGATCTAGGGCAAAAAAGAGCTCTGGAAATCCAGAGGCAGGCAAAGAGTACCGATGCGGCCTAACATCACAATCCACCGGACCTCCGGCAAGCTGCGCTTGCGTGCGTCCGGTGATTTTCAACGTTAGAAGCTTATGCCTACAAAACCACTTGACCGCTTGATGTTTGTCCAAGGAGGGCTGTGCTTCTTCTGCAAGCAACCGTTGCCGAAGGCTGAGGCAAGCGTTGAGCACTTGTTCGCCAGTTCCAACGGTGGGAGCAACAACGACGAAAACTGCGTCGCATGCTGCAAGTCAGTCAACGCACTGCTCGGCAGCATGTCACTCAAAGAGAAATTTCAGGTTGTTCTCAATCAAAAAGGGCAGTTCAAGTGCCCGAACGGTACGGGTTCTGTCAAAACTGCTACTCCATCGAAGGCTCCGCCTGCCGTCACGCCTCAAGCAAAACCTAAAACTCCACCCAAGGTAGCAGCCGTCGTCAAAACCAAAGATGACAAGCTGGCTTTTGTTGTCGCCAATCTGAAACAGCGCGGCAATTCCAAGCCGCGCACCCTCAAGACGCTTACAAGCACTATTGCCTCGCTTTACCCCAAAGGTGTGTCCAAAACAGAGTTGGCTTCATTGCTTCAGCAATTGCAATCAACAGGCAAGGTCATCGTCAAAGAGAACAAGGTGACTTATGCGCTTTGAATCACCAGCTTCTCGCCCGGCGCTCAACCTCGCTCCTTTTGGTCGCTGGACGCTGCGCGATAAAGCCACGCAGCGCCGGTTAGCTCTACCTTGGGCGTCACATGGCTAGCATCGACACGAACTTGTTGCTCCTGATCGCCATTGCGGTGATCGCCGTTTGGGTGCTCGTAACCATGTGGCGGTACGTTTCGATTCAATCTCAGAAGGAATTGATACAGCAAGAACAGGACATATTCGGGGATGCTTTGAGTCCCGAAAATCGAGAGTTCATGGCCGTGGTCGTCCCTCGGTTTGCTTCACCTCTAGGGTTTCTTGTAGCTGTTGCAGTGATCGCACTCCTCGCCATTGCAAAAGTTGTCGGCTATCTCTAGCAGGCAATTACCGCTCTGGATCGGAAGCCGCCGTAAAGCAATGGCCAGTCTGCAAGCAGAACCGGCCATTTTTCATTGGGTACATCACTGCAACCGATGACCCGGCTAAGAGCCCGCGGGCTGCCCTCGAGTCACTGAGTGGCAAGGCTGGAAGTCCACTGGGTAGATGCCTCTCGATGCACCGGAATGGCTGCATTCGTGGGCATGCCCGGCCCGGCGCATAAGAAAAGAAAAAACGGCTATTTCCGCCCCGGGCCGGGCGGGCCCTACAGTGGCTGGCACAACGATCACCGTGAGCCGACCATGCCCGACATCTATAACACCATCACCGAGGCTGCCGCCGAGGTTACCGCCCGCATCGCCGAGGTGCTGGAAATCCGTGCCGCCGAACCCCAGCAGAGACGCATGCTGGAAACCTATCTGGCGGAGATTCCCTTCCCTGCCGACGCCCGGGTCCTGGAAGTGGGCTGCGGCACCGGCGCCGTCGCCCGCCGTCTGGCGGCCTGGCCCGGCGTGGTGGAAGTGGTGGGCCTGGACCCTTCCCCCATCTTCCTCGCCAAGGCCCGGGAACTGGGCGCCCACCTGCCCCACCTTTCCTTCCGCGAAGGCGGCGCCCACGGCCTGCCCTTTGCCGACGGCCACTTCGACGTGGTCATCTTCCACACCACCCTGTGCCACCTCTCCCAGCCCCTGGACGCGCTGCAGGAGGCCCACCGGGTGCTGCGTCCCGGCGGCCGCCTGGCGGTGTTCGACGGCGATTACGCCTCCACCACCTTCGGCACCGGCGACCTGGACCCCCTGGAAATCTGCGCCCACGCCTTCCGCGAGCATTTCATCGACGACAGCTGGATCGCCCGCCGCACGCCCCTGCTGGCGCGTCAGGCCGGCTTCCGGGTGGATGCCTTCCACAGCCACGGCTACACCGAGAGCAGCGCTCCCAGCTATCTCTACACGGTGGTGGACCGGGGCGCCGACGCCCTGGCGGAAGAAGGCCGCATCGGCCGCCCCCTGGCGGAGGCCCTCAAGGCCGAAGCCCGGCGCCGGGCCGAGGCCCATCAGTTCTTCGGCCACATCGGCTACACCAGCCTCATCGCCGAGCGCCTCTAGCCGCCGGTCGTCCCTGCCCTGGCGGGCGTCGATGCCGGTGACGGCATAGACGTCGGCCACCGGCGCCACGCTGCGTCGCGGCCGCCAAGTCAGGGATTTGCCCAGGGGCCGCATCAGCGGTTATGGTCGGGGCATGGTGGCCGCCGGGGGGAAAGCCCTAGAATGGCGGCTGCGACCTTCACCTGGAGTCTGGCATGCCGCCCCGGAAACACCCCGCCCGTCTGGTCCCCATCCTGCTGTCCCTCGCCTGTCTCGCCGCCCCGGTGGCGCCGGCGGCAGCGGCGCCGCTGAAGGTGCTCGGTTTCGACGACATGAGCTGCCAGGCCTGGGTCCGCTCCCGGGACGAGGCGGAGCAGCGGGCCCTCTATCTGGCCTGGATGCGCGGCGTCCTCACCGGCCACAACTACGCCCGGCAGAGCCAGCAGGTTTCCGCCATTTCCAGCGGCACCATCGAGAACTACGTCAATCGCTATTGCAGCGAAAAGCCCACGGGGGATTTCGGCGACGCCATCCTGCGCCTTTCCGACCAGTTCTCCGGCCGCAACGCGATCCTCACCAAATAAACAGCGGAGCCTGTCCATGAGCAAGAAGAGCATCGACCACCAACGCCTGGACCAGGTGGTGCTGGCAGCCCGCCAGGCCCGGGACGAACGGGAAAAGGGCTACCGGGAACGGGCCCTGAAGATTTATCCGTGGATCTGCGGCCGCTGCGGCCGGGAGTTCACCCACAGCAACCTGCGGGAGCTGACGGTGCACCACCGGGACCACAACCACGACAACAATCCCGTGGACGGCAGCAACTGGGAGTTGCTGTGCCTCTACTGCCACGACAACGAACATCAGAAGCAGATCGAGTTCGACCAGGGCAACCGGGCCACCAACGGCTTTGGCGGCGGCGCCAGCCATTCCCCCTTCGCCAACCTGAAGGCCCTGCTGGGCAAGGGCGAAGGTTCGGACTAGGCCCGCTGCGGCATCAACAGTGACAGCCGGGGCCCAAGTCCGCATCGGCCCGGCCGCCCCGTTCTTCCCCAGGACTTTCCTGATCGCGCCGGCCTCTGGGACCGGCCCTCTTCCTTCACCAGCCAGACACCCGTTTCATGGATTCCCGACCGGCACGCCCCCAGGCGCCCCTGTGCAACCGCTGCGCCCACTACTACATCACCCACGACGTGAGCTTTCCCTACGGCTGCCGGGCCCTGGACTTCAAGAGCCGGCGCCCGCCCATTCTTGAAGTGCAGGACGCTTCGGGCCTGGAGTGCCAATACTTCCTGGCCAAGAGCGGCCCCCGGGCCTAGCGGCGGATGCCGCTGTGGCGGGCCTTGCGCCGCCAGCAGGCGGGCGTCTGCAGGGCCAGCGTATCCACCGGCTTGCTGCCGAACAGGGCCTGGGCGAAAGCCCGGCGCTCCCGTTCTTCCTGGGTGACGCCGGCGATGTGTTCAAACCATTTCTGAAGGCGGTTCATGGCGACTGGCTCCTCGATGTCGGATGGATTGCAAGGTTCGGTACGGTTCGAAACGCCGTCCTTGGATGCAAGAATATCTGACTACTGTATAAATGTACAGTAGTCAGATATTCGGCTTCCCCGCGCCCGGGACGAGGCCGCCGCAAGGGCCGTCCGCCGGGCCTGGCAGCCGCCCCGAAAGCCAATAGGGACGGCCTTCTCCACAGGGCGCTGGGCCGCCGGGCCCGGGAGTGCTATGTTCCGCCCTGCACTCAACACGGAGCCCCGCCCATGGCCTGGGAGAACACCCCGCAGACCTTCACCTCGGAACGCGGCCTGCGGGCCGCCCTCATCTTCGCCCTGGCGGCCGAACGCCTGTCCCTCTATTACGAACACGGCCAGTGGCTCACCGACGCCCAGGGCGCCACCCTGGCCGCCGACTGGCTGGCCCGCTCCAAGCAGACCATGGCCCTGGCCGAGCGCCGCCATCTGGCCGGCCTCAGCGACCGCCTGGCCCGGGACATCGCCGCCTCCCTGTCCCGGGAGGCGGGCCTGTACACGGCCCATGAAATGCTCGAGTCCCTCGATCCGAACTATCATTCCGACATGGCCCAGACCCTCATGGCCGAATGTGAGCGCCTGCTCGACAGCGAACCGGCGCCCTGAGCCGCCCCCCTGCCCGGGGCCAGCCCCCGGGCGCTTCGCCCGCAACGACAAGAACAACCATGAAATCCGTCGACCGACACCTGTGGCAGCGCTTCACCGGCATTGCCGCGCCCTACTGGCGCAGCGATGAGAAATGGAAGGCCTGGGGACTGCTGGTGCTGCTGGTGCTGCTGCTCCTGGGCCAGACCCGCTTCGCCGTGCTCTTCAACGAGCAGACCGGGGAATTCACCTCGGCCCTGGCGGCCCGGGACGAGCCCCGCTTCTGGGACGCCATCCAGCTCTGCCTGGTCCTGCTGGTGGTGGCCGTGCCCATCTACGGCTTCTACTACTACGTGCGCGACAAGCTGGGCCTGCACTGGCGGCGCTGGCTGACCCACCGCTTCCTCGACAACTATTTCAGCCACCGGCACTTCTACGAGCTCAACGCCGAGACGGCCATCGACAACCCGGACCAGCGCATCGCCGAAGACATCAACACCTTCACCCAGCGCTCCCTCTTCTTCCTCCTCATCTTCATCGGCGCCGTGCTGCAGCTGGCGGCCTTCAGCCACGTGCTGTGGTCCATCTCCCGGGACCTGGTGTATTTCCTGGTGGTCTATGCGCTGGCCGGCACCCTCATCACCATCTTCGTCTTCGGCAAGCCCCTCATCGGCCTCAATTTCCACCAGCTGCGCAAGGAGGCGGATTTCCGCTTCAGCCTGGTGCGGGTGCGGGAAAATGCCGAGTCCATCGCCTTCTACCGGGGCGAGGCCCAGGAAGCCCACCAGGTGAAGCAGCGCTTCGCCAAGGCCTTCAACAACTTCAACAAGCTGATCCGCAAGCAGCTCAGCCTCAACCTCTTCCAGTACGCCTACACCCTGCTCACCATGGTGCTGCCCGCCGCCATCATTTCCTCCCGGGTGCTGTCGGGGGAACTGGAGGTGGGCCGCGCCATCCAGGCCGCCGGCGCCTTTGCCGCCGTGCTCGGGGCCATTTCCGTGATCGTGGAAAACTTCGAGGGCCTGAGCCGCTTCGCCGCCGGGGTGGACCGGCTGGACGCTTTCGCCCGCATCATGTCCGGCCAGCTGCCGGAGCAGCACCGCAGCGCCGGCCACATCGAACTGCTGGAGGAGCCGCGCCTGTCCCTGGAACGGGTCACCCTGCAGACGCCCGACGACGGACGGGTGCTGGTGCGGGACCTGTCCCTCCAGATCACCCCGGGGGAAGGGCTGCTCATCGTCGGCGAAAGCGGCAGCGGCAAGAGCTCCCTGCTACGAGCCATCGCCGGCCTGTGGTCGGTCGGCAGCGGCAGCATCACCTGCCCGCCCAGCGAGGACATCCTGTTCCTGCCCCAGCAGCCCTACATGCTGCTCGGCACCCTGCGCAGCCAGCTGCTCTACCCCAAGCGGGAACAGCACATCAGCGACGCCGAACTGCTGCACCTGCTGGAGCGGGTGAACCTGCCCGACCTGGCCGGCCGGGTCGGCGGCCTGCATGTGGAGCGGGACTGGGGCAAGGTCCTCTCCGTCGGCGAACAGCAGCGCCTGGCCTTCGCCCGGGTGCTCCTGAGCAAGCCCCGCTACGCCATGCTGGACGAGGCCACCAGCGCCCTGGACATCGCCAACGAGGAAAGCCTCTACCGCACCCTGGCCACTACCGACACCACCCTGATCAGCGTCGGCCACCGCACCACCATCCTCAAATACCACCGCCAGGTGCTGGAACTGACCGGCAACGGCCAGTGGCAACGCCACCGGGCCGAGAGTTATCGCTTCATGCAGTGAGGCGAACTGCAGGCAATAAAAAGCCCCCGGTGCCGACAGGTCTTCCGGGGGCTTTGGCAGAACCTGACAGGCAGAAGTGCTATTCCGCCCGCAGAGCCGACATCTTCAGCAATTCGGCCTGCATTTTCAGCACGGCATCCAGTGCCGCCCGACGTCCGGAAAGGGAAAAGTCGGCCTTGAACTCGTCATATTCCGCCTGACCGTTGCCGGTGACCCCGGCCCGCCCGACAAACTTGCCGGAGGCATCGGTAATACGGCAGGAGAGATTGACGGCAAAGCGGGTCGGCGGCCAGGTAAAGGGACTGGGAGAGGAGGAATTGGTGCTGATCTCCGGCGTGATCACATAGGCGATGTCGCCCTTGGCCAGCACCTCGGCGTCGTTCGCGGATTTGAGCCGGGTAACGTTCTTGAAGACATTGCCCAGCATCTTGTAGAAGGCTATTTCCATATCCTTGTATGGCTTGTAGGTGACGGAATCGCCACCACCACCTTCCGTAGTCACCGCACGCTCGAGAACGTCGGCCGGGATGTAGTAACCCACATTGCGCGGAATGGGACGCTCCGTTGCATCACGCTCGACCTTGGACAAATCCGGACCGATGGTCAAGGGATGGGCACAGCCGGCCAATACCGCCACTGCGGCAAGCGTCATCAGGCATTTGAGCAAACGCATTTTGAGTCGCCTTTCCCGGATCACTTAAGGGCCTGAATGAATTCGGCATCGGCATAAAGAGCCGCCAACAGGCGCTGCACCAGACCGGGGTAGGCTTGCTGGGCACGGGGAATGGCGATGGCGCCGGCGAAAGAGGAATCCCACTGGTGGTGGATGGTTTTCACCTTGTCGTAACGGACCTGGTCGCCCTTCTTCACCACGAACCTCGCCCCCACATCTCCCGTGGCAACGCTGAAGCCCGTCGCGTCGATATCGTTTTTCAGCAGATCGCCGGAAATCTCCACATCTGTTCCGGCCTTCAGTTTTCCGGCCAGAGACAGTTCCTGCTTGATCGCCTCGGCCAAGTAGGCGGCGTAGGAATTTTCATAGGGCGAGTTCAGGGAAGAACCGCGCAGGGAAATGGGATTGGCGTTTTCCGCAGAAGGCTTGGATTGGAACTTGCCCACTCTGGCCCCCAGTTCGCCGCCATCCTTGAGCATCTGCACATTTTCGATGGAAGCGGAATACTGGGGAGCCATCATGGAACAGCCACTGAGCATGATGGCGGACAGAACAAGCAGAACGGCAAAAACTGGACGACGCATTGGATACTCCCTGAAAGACTGCGTTTTGTTGGAATGAGGCGGAAAAACTTCGCTCGATCGCGGGATGGGGCAATCGCTCTCGCAGCGAAGCCTGGCGCGCCTCATCCCGAATCCTGACTTGATGCCATTCAAATATCAAGTTTTCCCGGCGACAAAATAGCCATGGCCTTCCACCCCGCCGCCCCGATTTTCCTTGGTGCGGGCGGCCCAAGTGGCTATCATGGCCGACCCTCTGGCTGGCTTTCCCCATGATCACCCTCAAGAACATCGTCCTGCGCCGCGGTACCAAGGTGGTGCTGGACCGCGCTTCCGTCACCATCAACCCCGGCGAAAAAGTCGGCCTGGTGGGGCGCAACGGCGCCGGCAAGTCCTCCCTCTTCGCCCTGCTCAACGGCAACCTGCACGAAGACGGCGGCGACGTTTCCATCCCCAGCCAGTGGCGCATGGCCCAGGTGGCCCAGGACATGCCGGAGACAGAGCAGAGCGCCACCGACTTCGTCATCGAGGGCGACACCGTGCTGCAGGTCGCCCAGCAGGAGGTGGCCGCCGCCGAGGCCAGCGACGACGGCATGCGCATGGCCCATGCCTACACCGCCCTCTACGACGCCGGCGCCCACGATGCCCCGGCCCGGGCCCAGGCCCTGATCCTGGGCCTCGGCTTCCACGTCGATGAACTGTCCCAGCCGGTGAACAGCTTCTCCGGCGGCTGGCGCATGCGCCTGCAGCTGGCCCGGGCCCTGATGTGTCCTTCCGACCTCCTGCTGCTGGACGAGCCCACCAACCACCTGGATCTGGACGCCCTGGTCTGGCTCGAAGCCTGGCTCAAGCGCTACACCGGCACCCTGGTGATGATCAGCCACGACCGGGAATTCCTCGACGCCATCACCAACGTCACCCTGCACATCGACAACGCCAAGCTGGTTCGCTACGGCGGCAACTACAGCACCTTCGAGGACATGCGGGCCGAGCAGATGCTGCTGCAACAGGCCACCCTGGCCAAGCAGCAGGAAAAGATCGCCCACCTGCAGAAGTTCATCGACCGCTTCAAGGCCAAGGCCAGCAAGGCCAAGCAGGCCCAGAGCCGGGTCAAGGCCCTGGAGCGCATGGAGAAGATCGCCCCGGTGCTAGCCGACGCCGAATTCACCTTCGAATTCAAAGAGCCCCTCAACCTGCCCAACCCCATGCTCTCCCTGCTCGGCGCCGATATCGGCTACCCGCCGGCGGAGGATGCGGCGCCCGGCACGCCGCCCACGGTCATCGTGCGCGGCATCAACCGCTCGGTGCATGCGGGCCAGCGTATCGGCATCCTGGGGGCCAACGGCCAGGGCAAGTCCACCCTGGTCAAGACCATCGCCCGGGACCTGGCGCCCATCGCCGGCGACCTGACCGAGGGCAAGGGCCTCAACATCGGCTACTTCGCCCAGCAGGAACTGGACGTGCTGCGGCCTGAGGACACGCCCCTGGAGCACATGATCCGCCTGGCCAAGGAAGTCATCGCCGCCGGCCGCAGCGGCTACGTGGCGGGCAAGGAACAGGACCTGCGCAACTTCCTCGGCACCTTCAATTTCAGCGGCGACATGGTCAAGCAGCCGGTGGGCACCATGAGCGGCGGGGAGAAGGCCCGCCTGGTGCTGTGCATGATCGTCTGGCAGCGCCCCAACCTCTTGCTGCTGGACGAACCCACCAACCACCTGGACCTCTCCACCCGGGAGGCCCTGAGCGTGGCTCTGAACGAGTTCGAAGGCACGGTGATGCTGGTCAGCCACGACCGGGCCCTGCTGCGCTCGGTGTGCGACGAGTTCTGGCTGGTGGCCGACGGCGCCGTGGGTCCCTACGACGGCGATCTGGACGACTACCAGCGCTACCTGCTGGACGAAGCCCGCCGCGCCCGGGAGGCGGCCAGCGCCTCGCGCCGGCAGGTGGAAGCCTGAGAAGCCCCCCGGTCCCAAACAAAAAACGCCACCGCAAAGGTGGCGTTTTTTGTTTCAGCACCCCACTACAGCAGCGGCGGTATCCAGGCCAGCAGCAGGCCCGCGGCGCCGCAGCCCAGGATCACCGGGATCACCCCCAGCTGGTAGCGGAACAGGGCCAGCCCCGCCCCCAGGCCCAGCACCAGGGCCGGCCACTCGAAGGCCCCGCCCCAGCCCGCCGGCCACAACACATGCCAGGCAAAGAACAGCGCCAGGTTGAGGATCACCCCCACCACCGCCGCCGTGATGCCGGTGAGGGGGGCGGTGAATTTCAACTGGCCGTGGGTGGATTCCACCAAGGGCCCGCCCAGCTGGATGAAGACGAAAGACGGCAGGAAGGTGAAGAAGGTCACCGCCAGGGCCGCCGCCGCCCCGGCCAGGAAGAGATGGTCGGCACCGAACAGGGCCTGGTTCCAGCCGCCGACGAAGCCGACGAAGGTCACCACCATGATCAGGGGCCCGGGCGTGGTTTCCCCCAGGGCCAGGGCGTCGATCATCTGGGCCGGCGACAGCCACTGGTAATGCTCCACCGCCCCCTGGAAGACATAGGGCAGCACCGCATAGGCGCCGCCGAAGGTGAGCAGGGCCGCCTTGGTGAAGAACCAGCCCATCTGGCTCAGGGCACCATCCCAGCCGAACAGCCCCACCAGCCCAGCCATGGCCCCGGCCCACAGGCCCAGGCCCAGCAGCAGCACCCGGGCAAAGCGGCCCCAGGTGAAACGGGCATGGGCCGGCGGCGGCGTCTCGTCGTCGATGAGGGCTGGGCCGAAATGCTGCTTCGCCACTCCGTGGCCGCCCCCGGCCTGGAACCAGGCCGGCCGCCAACGCCCGCCCAGAGCCCCGAGCAGACCGGCCCCCAGGACGATGGCGGGGAACGGCAGCCCCAGGGCGAAGATGGCGAGGAAGGCGGCGGCGGCGATGGCCACCAGGGCCCTGTTACGCAGCACCCGGGAACCGATGCGCCAGGCGGCCAGGGCGACGATGGCCGTCACCGCCGGCTTGATGCCGTAGAGCACCCCGGCCACCGCCGGCACCTGGCCGAAGGCCAGGTACACCCAGGCCAGGCCGATCAGCAGCAACAGGGAAGGCAGCACGAACAGGCCGCCGGCCATGAGGCCGCCCACGGTGCGATGCATCATCCAGCCGATGTAGGTGGCCAGCTGCTGGGCCTCGGGGCCGGGCAGCACCATGCAGTAGTTGAGGGCGTGGAGAAAGCGCCGCTCGGAAATCCAGCGTTTCTTCTCCACCAGATCGCTATGCATGATGGCGATCTGCCCCGCCGGCCCGCCGAAGCTAATGCAGCCCAGCTTCAGCCAGTAGCGGAAGGCCTGGCCCAGGGAGACGGCAGGAGGAGCGGCGCCCTCGGCAGGCTGGCTTGTTGCGGGTGGGGCGGACATGGGTTCGGTCATGGGCAAGGAACGTGGGTCAAGGTTACGGCGCTGCCGTGACGATACTATTTAATCCGCTGCCGCGTGCCGGCCCAGGAGCCGCAGCCCATGGGGGAAGCCACGCCAGCATGGGCCGCCGGGAAGCTGGCGACGTACAATCCATTGGCATCCCTTCGGAGCCCTGTCGGTATGACCCTCGCCCCTCCCCCCGGATTCCGCACCCTGCTGCTGGTGGACGACGAACCGGCCCTGCTCAACGCCCTCAAGCGGGAATTCCGCAGCGCCCCCTATGAGGTGCTGACCGCCACCAGCGGCGAGGAGGCCCTGGCGGTACTGGCCGACCGCGACGTCCAGGTCATCCTCTCCGACTACCGCATGCCCGGCATGAGCGGCGTCGAATTCCTGGCCCAGGCCCGGGCCCTGCGCCCCGACGCCGTGCGCATGGTCCTTTCCGGCTATGCGGACATCGGTGCCGTCATCGCCGCCATCAACCAGGGCAACATCTACAAGTTCCTCAACAAGCCCTGGGACGGGGAGGAACTGCGGGCGGTCACCGCCCAGGCCTTCGCCCATCACGCCCTGGTGCGCCGCGGCGCCCAGTTTTCCCAGATTTTCGAGAACACCAGCGAAGGCATTTTCATCCTCGACCGGGAAGGCCGCTTCGAGACGGTCAATGGCGCCTTCTGCGCCATCACCGGCTACGGCGAGGCCGACATCGTCGGCCAGGACCACCACTGCCTGCTGCTGCCCCAGCCGGGGCGGCCGACGCCGGAATTTATGCAGGAGCTGGCCGATGGCGGCCACTGGCGCGGCGAACTGTGGCTGCAGCGCCAGGACGGCCAGGTCTTCCCCGCCGCCCTGACCCTGTCGCCGGTGTGCGACGGCAACCGGCGGCTGGTCCAGGTGGTGGGCCTGTGCGCCGACATCACCGAACGCAAGGGACGGGAAATCGCCCTCCTCGAAAGCGAAAAGCGCTTTCGGGATTTCATGGAATTCGCCCCGGTGGGCATGGCCATCGTCAATCTGGATGGCCGTCTGGGCAAGGTGAACCAGGCCCTCTGCCAGATTCTCGGCTACTCCCGGGAAGCCCTGGAGCACCTCAGTTTCGAGGACCTGACCCCGGACGAGGATCTGGCCGCCGACCTGGCCATGTGGCGCCGCCTGCGCCAGGGCGAAATGCCGGTGTGGCAGGCGGAGAAGCGCTACCTGCGCAGCGACGGCAGCCCGGTGTGGGTGGAGCTGACGGCCGCCGTGCTGCGCAGCACCCAGGGCGTGGCCCAGTGCTTCGACGTCCAGGTGGAGGACATCAGCGAGCGCCGCCGGGACCAGGAGAAGATCCGCCAGCTGGCCTATTTCGACGCCCTCACCGGCCTGCCCAACCGGCGCCTGCTGCAGGACCGGCTGGAACAGGCCCTGCTGCGGGCCCGGCGCCACCAGCAGCAGGTGGGCGTGCTGTTCCTCGATCTGGACCATTTCAAGCAGGTCAATGACGTGCATGGCCACGAAGTGGGCGACGAGCTGCTCAGCGCCGCCGCCCGGCGCCTCACCCGCAGCGTGCGCCAGGGCGACACCGTGGCGCGCCAGGGGGGCGACGAATTCATCGTGGTGCTGGCCGAGGTGGGATCGCCGGCAGGGGTCATCCGAGCGGCAGAAACCATCATCGCCAGCCTGGCGGCGCCCTATGAGCTGGGCCAGGCCCGCATCCGGGTGGACGTCATCACCGCCAGCGTCGGCATCGCCCTCTTCCCCGCCCACGGCAGCGACAGCCAGACCCTGATGAAACATGCGGACCTGGCCATGTACGCCGCCAAGCAGGCCGGTCGCAACGGCTACCGTATCTACGACGAGGGCCTGGCGCCGGGAGGCTGAAAGCCTCGGACTAAATGAGGATGCACACTGCCGTCATCGAAAAATTTTATTTTTGCGCTGCTGCACAAATAAATTTTAGCCCCAAGCTTCTTCAACAACTCACGCTCGTAATGAAAACAAAATCAAAACAAATAGATACAAGACCAACGAGACGAAGGAGGCCCACTTCGAAAGAACTACGCCTCTCCATAAAAAACGTTGAACCCCACGCGCGCGCCCTGCCCGGCAATCATTGTCGACTAGGTTCACAATATCGACTACTTTCTGATTTTTGTTAGTGATTTTTGAATAAACACAAAAAACAAATACACATAGAAAATGTAACCCAATAAAAAGCAAGGCAAGCTTCAAAAACAACATGTCATCAGCGCCTTAGAAAACCCGGCATCACTCCATTCTCAGCCACGAAGCCTAAGATTGAATCGACACAGACACCCAAATGAGCCAGTAATGTAATCGCCATCATCACGAATAATTTCCGACTCTGCCAAAATAATTTCAACTTTTCCCATACCTCTAGGGCCGATAGCGGCTGTAGATCAGGGGCACCTCGCTTGTCTCCGCCTGGCGGCGTACGTGGCGCCGCAGTTCTAAGCTTGCATGACTTGCCGACTTGATCTATGCAGCAGAAACAGTCGGAATTGTTCGCAACAACAATCTCAATTTTAAGAAAATGAGCTGCATTATTTTACAATCCCGCTTTGAAATTACTGTTTAGACTTTACACCAACAATCCTACAATAAAGTCGCAACAAAAAAACCAAACCAGATGATGCTGCACAATAAACCATCATCAACAACAAAGAGCATAAAAACACTCCACCCCCTGCTGAATATCTTCTAACCATTTTATCAAAATCAAAGAAGAAGCTTAAAACAAAATATAGCGTAACAAAAAAAACAGCAACAATCTCGTCTCCACAATAATAGCGCAATATAATTGAAGAAATTTTATCCCGAACTCCAACCAACGGTTTCGTAAGCCATCCTTTAAATGGACTAACAAACCCGAAGCGCCAAAAAACAATCCGGTCAAATTCGGAAAAAAATTCACTGCTATCTACAGAAACATTCAAATCAAGGAGCAAAAATGACAAGAAAAAAAATAGATAGGAGATAAAAAAAACAATCACCGGGAACGCAAAGACATCTGCACTCCCACCCCTAAAAATAAACAAAAAACTAGAGAACAGATGCCCTAAAATAGCAATGCAAAATAAAAAAACCCCAACTGAGATAAAAAATCTCCTAACAATAAAATGCTTATCAAACAAACAACAAGCATCAGAATCATATTTTTTTTCAAGCACTACAATCCTCCACACCCCTAAAACAAATAACAACTTACACCCATTGATATTACAATTCAGTATGTTTGTTTTATTTAATACCGGGCAGCATATTGTGTTTTCTGGTTACTGAAGTAGTTTTCCCCGGCCGGGGCGGTTCTGCATTTTCATCATGGTGCCTCGCACACCCTGCTTTCCAATTCATCGTAATTCTTCGCACAGCCTTTACGCCTGGATTAAGCAGTACGGCTCGCCGATGCAAACCTCTTTCGCGACAATGCGTCGGTGGGTCGACACAGTCACGCATGGGAACATACTTGGCGCTCAATACCGCTACAACCAAAGCGGATTCATCGAAAAATCTATCGCGACTGGGAAGAAGCGCGTCGGGACATCTCTGATTACATCAAACGCTTCAACAACCCAAAGCGCCGCCATGCCTAGGTCGGCGGCTTGGCTCCGATAGCGTTCAATAAGCGGCATTTCAATCGACAGAAGAACATCTTCTGAAGAGGAGTGATTCAGTCCGCGTTGCTGCCCTACCCGATGAAGGCTGCCAATTTTTCCCGTACCTCCAGGGCCGAATGGCGGCAGTAGATCAGGGGCACGTCGCTCTTCTCCGCCTGGCGGCGCACGTGGCGCAGCAGTTCGTGGTTCACCCGGGCGCAGACCACCACCACCAGCCGGGTGCGGGAGGGAATGACCCGGCGCGAATCGCCGGCCTTGCGCCCGCTCCAGTGCTCGGTGGGGGCATCGAGCAGGGCCGGCGCCAGGCGGGCCACTTCGTTTTCGATGGTGCGCACGTTGTCGGCGCCGACGATGAGCAGTGACATTGTGATCTCCTATCCTGATCCGCCGGCCCTCGAGAAGGAAGGCCCCTGAGCATTAAGAATGCCGTTACGGCAAAAGCAGATTGCCTTTTCTCAAATAGACCATCCAATACTTATTGTTGATGTTTTTATTTCTTTATGGAATAACAAAACTCACTGCTGCCAGGGCAGGCCCCGCTGCCGCCAGCCGTTGAGGGTGCGCCGCCCCTGGGCGTCCTTCGCCCCTTCGAAGCCTTCCAGCACGTTGTACACCTGCCGGTAGCCCGCCTGCCGCAGCAGCTCCGCCGCCCGGTGGGAACGCTGCCCGGAGCGGCAGATGAGCAACACCAGCGCCTGCGTCGCCACCTCCCGGCGCACCTGAGCGACGAAGTCCGGGTTCTCCTCCCAGTCCGGATAGCGCATGAATTCCACCTCCCGGGCCCCGGGAATGGCGCCCACCAGTTCCCGCTCGGCCTCGCTGCGCACGTCCACCAGGCAGGCATCGGAACGCAGCTTGAGCAGCAGCCAGGCCTCTTCCGGCGTCAGGGCGCCGGCGTAGGCCAGCCGTTCCGCCACTCCCCGGGCATGGGCCCGGGCCAGGATCAGTTCGTCTTCCATGGTGCTTTCCTCTCCATTTTTCCCTCCCTGCATCGATACCGTGTTCGCCGCCCCGGCGGGCGGCCCCGGCAAGACCTGGGCACCGGGCCCGCTGCCCGGGCCGGATGGCAGTTCATGCACGCCGTAGCTGGCCAGACTGCCCAGGGCCAGCACGGCCCGGGCGTCGATGCCGTCCTGGGCCTCGATCAGCGCCTCCAGCCTGGGGACGGCCATGTCGGCCCGGAGATCGAGCAGGGCGCCGGGCCGGCCCCGGTGGATGCGGGCCAGCCGCTCGCCCAGGTCGGCGCAACGCGCAGCGGCGGGATGGCCTTGGACCAGATACAGGGGCATGACAACCTCATGGCGTGGGAATGGCTTCACTCTAGCCAGGACTCTTCATGCACTGAAGTTCCATTTTTTTATTCCCTTATTCCCGAAAGGGCGAAAACCCGGTCAATGCAGGCCCTGGCGCCATCCCCGGGAGAGCCGGAAAAGGGGCCGATGATGCCGCCAGGGGCAAAATCGCTATAACCAATAGATATCAAATCATTCGCTTTTATTCTTTTTGTAAAAATCGGCTTGGAATTACAGTGGGCGACATCCCAGGAGCGCCATGACTGCCGCAACCGGCCACGGCGCCCCTTCCCGGGCCGGCCCCCATCTCCACCTGTCCCCGCCGGCCCCCTTCGTCTTCCAGCCGAACCGAGATTCCATGACCGATACCGCCGCCACCCTCGCTCCTTCCGCCACCCTGCCCCGCTCCAGCCTGGACCTGATCGGGGCCACCCCCCTGGTGGAAGTGACCCACTTCGACACCGGCCCCTGCCGTCTCTTCCTCAAGCTGGAAAGCCAGAATCCGGGCGGCTCCATCAAGGACCGGGTGGCCCGTTCCATGATCGACGCCGCCGAGAAGGAAGGCCTGATCAAGCCCGGCTCCACCCTGGTGGAGGCCACCGCCGGCAACACCGGTCTGGCCCTCACCCTGGTGGGTGCCCAGCGCGGTTACAAGGTGGTGCTGGTGGTGCCGGATAAGATGAGCCAGGAAAAGATCTTCGCCCTGAAGGCCCTGGGGGCCCGGGTGGTGATGACCCGCTCCGACGTGGGCGTCGGCCATCCCGAGTACTACCAGGACATGGCCCAGCGCCTGGCCAGCGAGATTCCCGGCGCCTGGTATGTGAACCAGTTCGGCAACCCCAACAATCCCAAGGCCCACGAGACCGGCACCGGGCCGGAACTGTGGTCCCAGCTGAAGGGCCGCATCGACGCCGTGGTCTGCGGCGTCGGCAGCGGCGGCACCCTCACCGGCCTGACCCGCTTCTTCCGCCAGAAATCGCCCCGGGTGAAGATGGTGCTGGCCGATCCGGCCGGCTCTGTGCTGGCCGACTACGTGGCCCACGGCTACATCAAGGAGGCCGGCTCCTGGCTGGTGGAAGGCATCGGCGAGGATTTCATCCCCCCCATCTGCGACCTCACCGGGGTGCGCGAGGCCTACACCGTGCCCGACGCCGAGAGCTTCGCCGCCGCCCGGGAACTGCTGCGCAAGGAAGGCATCATGGGCGGCTCCTCCACCGGCACCCTGCTGGCCGCGGCCCTGCGCTACTGCCGCACCCGCACCAAGCCGGAGCACGTGGTCACCTTCGTCTGCGACCATGGCAACCGCTATCTCTCCAAGATGTACAACGACTTCTGGATGGCGGACCAGGGCTTCCTGCCCAAGGACGTGCGGGGCGACCTGCGGGACATCATCGGCCGCCGCGCCGACGAGGGCGCCGTGGTCACCGTGGCGCCGACGGATACGGTGCTCACCGCCTACGGCCGCTTCAAGCTCTACGACGTCTCCCAGCTGCCGGTGACCAACGACGAAGGCCGGATCGTCGGCCTCATCGACGAATCCGATCTGCTGCTGGCCATCACCAAGGACGAGGCCAACTTCCGCCAGCCGGTGAAGAAATTCATGACCAGCCGCCTCACCACCCTGCCCCCCACGGCCCCCATCAGCGACCTGCTGCCCCTCTTCGACCAGGGCCTGGTGCCCATCGTGGTGGACGGCGACCGCTTCCTCGGCCTGGTGACCCGCATCGACCTGCTCAACCACCTGCGGCGCAAGCTGAAGAGCTAAGAGCTGAATCTTTTTGCCACAGAGGGCACAGAGAACACAGAGAAAGAGCGAAACCCGCTGCCTTACCGAAGCGCCTCAAAACGCCTCCGGTGTCGTCAGCCGCGATGGTTTTCCCCTCTGTGCTCTCTGTGTCCTCTGTGGCTCCGTTTTTAGATTTTTTCGAGCCTCCCCCATGACCCACAAACAAGGTTTTGCCACCCGCGCCATCCACGCCGGCCAGGAGCCGGACCCCACCACCGGCGCCGTCTCCATCCCCATCTACGCCACCTCCACCTACGTCCAGCCGGCCCTCAACGAGCCGAAGCAGTACGCCGGGGCCACCTTCGACTACGCCCGCAGCGCCAACCCCACCCGCCTGGCCCTGGAACGCTGCATCGCCGACCTGGAAGGGAGCGCCTTCGCCACCGCCACAGGCTTTGCCTTCGCCTCGGGCCTGGCCGCCAGCGCCACGGTGCTGGAACTGCTGCCCGCCGGCAGCCATGTGGTGGCCTCCGACGACCTCTACGGCGGCTCGGTGCGCCTCTTCAACCGGGTACGCAGCAATTCCGCCGACCTCAAGGTCACCTACGCCGACTTCTCCAGTCGGGAGAGCATCGAGGCCGCCATCACCCCGGAAACCAAGCTGCTGTGGGTGGAAACCCCGAGCAATCCGCTCTTGAAGCTGGTGGACCTGGATCTGGTGGCCGCCATCGGCAAGGACCGGGGCCTCCTCACCGTGGCCGACAACACCTTCGCCAGCCCCTGGATCCAGCGCCCCCTGGAACACGGCTTCGACATCGTGGTGCATTCGGCCACCAAGTACTTGAACGGCCATTCCGACGTGATCGCCGGCGTGGCTGTCACCGCCAATCCGGAACTGGCCGAGCGCCTGGCCTTCCTGCAGAACGCCGCCGGCGCCGTGCTGGGGCCTTTCGACGCCTTCCTCGCCCTGCGCGGTTTGAAGACCCTGGCCCTGCGCATGGAACGCCACTGCGCCAACGCCGAGGCCATCGCCCGCTGGCTGGAGCAGCATCCGGCCATCGAGAAGGTCCATTACCCCGGCCTGGCAAGCCACCCCCAGCATGAACTGGCCAAGCGCCAGATGCACGGCTTCGGCGGCATGGTCTCCGCCGTGGTGAAAGGCGGCCTGCCGACGGCGAAGAAGCTGCTGGAAAACACCAAAATCTTCGTCCTGGCCGAAAGCCTGGGCGGGGTGGAAAGCCTGATCGAACTGCCGGCCCTGATGACCCACGCTTCGGTCCCCCCTGAGCAGCGCCGCCGCATCGGCATCGACGACGGCCTGGTGCGCCTTTCCGTCGGCGTCGAAGACCTGGCCGACCTGCTGGCCGACCTGGAACAGGCCCTCAAGTAAGAATAAAAGGAGAACAGCACATGAGCGAAGAAGCCCTGGTACTGCGCCACGACAAGGACGGCATCGCCCGCCTCACCCTCAACCGCCCCGCCGCCCGCAACGCCCTTTCCCGGCCCATGATCGCCGCCCTGCAGACCGAGTTCGATCGCATTGCCGCCGACCCGAGCATCGGCGTGGTGATCCTGGCCGGCAACGGCCCGGCCTTCTGCGCCGGCCACGACCTGAAGGAAATGCGCGGCGCCGATTACGGCGAACGCTATGCCGAAGACCTTTTCGAAGCCTGCGCCCGGCTCATGCAGCGCATCGTCAGCCTGCCCCAGCCGGTGATCGCCCGGGTGCACGGCATCGCCACCGCCGCCGGGGCCCAGCTGGTGGCCAGCGCCGACCTGGCCATCGCCGCGGACGACGCCCGCTTCGCCACGCCCGGCGTCAATATCGGCCTCTTCTGCTCCACCCCCATGGTGGCCCTGTCGCGCAATGTCTCCCACAAGCACGCCCTGCAGATGCTGCTCACCGGCGACCTCATCGACGCCCCCACGGCCCTGCGTTTCGGCCTCATCAACGAGCACGTGTCCGGGGAACAACTGGATGTCGCGGTGGAAGCATTGGCGGTTAAAATCGCCAGCAAGTCGCGCCACACCCTGGCCGTGGGCAAAGCCGCCTACTACCGCCAGGCCGAGCTGCCCCTGGAAGAGGCCTACGCCTACGCCAAGGGGGTGATGGTGCAGAATCTCCAGGCCAGGGACGCCCGGGAAGGCATTGATGCCTTCATCGACAAGCGCCACCCCACCTGGTGCCACGGCTAACACGGCAGACCCGAGGGGAACCCGGGGCTGCCCGCCCCACCCCTCACACGGAACACTTGCATGAGCGAACTTGCCACCCTGCGCCAGGTCCTGAAAGAAAACCGCACCATCGCCGTGGTCGGCCTCTCCGCCGACTGGAACCGCCCCAGCTACTTCGCTGCCAAGTACATGCAGGAACGGGGCTACCGCATCATCCCGGTGAATCCCAAGTACCCGGAGATCCTGGGGGAGAAGTGCTACCCGGACTTGAAATCCATTCCCGAGAAGGTGGATATCGTGGACGTCTTCCGCAAGCCGGAAGACTGCGTGCCCATCGCCCGGGAAGCGGTGGCCATCGGCGCCAAGGTCTTCTGGATGCAGTTGGGCGTAATCAATGAGGAAGCCCGCCACATTGCCGAAGCCGCCGGCCTCACGGTGGTCGAGGACCGCTGCGTCAAGATCGAATACGCCCGCCTCTTCGGCGGCCTCAATTTCATGGGCGTGAATACGGGCATCGTCTCCTCCCGTCGCCCCACCTGATCCGTCCGATTTCCCGAAAGCACACCATGGCCGACCACCAGTTCGGGTTCGACACCCTTTCCCTCCACGCCGGGCAGGTGCCCGACGCCGCCACCGGCAGCCGGGCCACGCCCATCTACCAGACCGCCGCCTACGTCTTCGATTCGCCTGAGCACGCCGCCAGCCTGTTCAACCTGCAGACCTTCGGCAACGTCTATTCCCGCCTCTCCAACCCCACCGTGGCCGTGCTGGAAGAGCGCATCGCCGCCCTGGAAGGAGGCAAGGCCGCCGTCGCCGTGGCCTCCGGCATGGCCGCCCAGATGGTGGCCCTGCTCAACCTGTGCGAGGCCGGGGACGAGATCGTCGCCGCCCGCACCCTCTACGGCGGCACCCACACCCAGCTGGACGTGAATTTCCGCAAGCTGGGCATCAACACCGTTTTTGTGGACAGCGACGATCCGGAGAATTTCGCCAAGGCCATCACCCCCAAGACCAAGGTGGTCTACGCCGAGACCATGGGCAACCCGGGCCTCAACGTGCTGGACATCGAGGCCGTGGCGAAAATCGCCAACGCCGCCGGCCTGCCCCTCTTCGTGGACAACACCTTCGCCAGCCCCTACCTGTGCCGGCCCTTCGAATGGGGCGCCGCCATCGTGGTGCATTCGGCCACCAAGTTCATCGGCGGCCACGGCACCACCCTGGGCGGCATCATCGTCGAATCGGGCAAGTTCCCCTGGGACAACGGCAAGTTCGCCACCATGACCGAGCCCAGCCCGGGCTACCACGGCGTCAAATTCTACGAGACCTTCGGCAACTTCGGCTTCACCGCCAAGTGCCGGATGGAAGGCCTGCGCACCTTCGGCCCGGCCCTCTCACCCTTCAATGCCTTCCTGCTGCTGCAAGGGGTGGAAACCCTGTCCCTGCGCATGGATCGCCATTGCAGCAACGCCCTGGCCATCGCCCGGCATCTGGAAGCCCACCCCCAGGTGGAATGGGTCAATTACCCGGGCCTGCCCTCCAGCAAGTACCACGATCTGGCGAAGAAATACCTGCCCAAGGGGGCCGGCGCCGTGCTCACTTTCGGCATCAAGGGCGGGGCGGCCGCGGGGCAGAAGTTCATCGACAGCGTGGAATTCCTTTCCCACCTGGCCAACATCGGCGACGCCAAGACCCTGGTGATCCACCCGGCCTCCACCACCCACCGCCAGATGACCCCGGAACAGCAGACCGCCGCCGGCGTGCCGCCGGACCTGATCCGCCTCTCCGTGGGCCTGGAGACCCTGGACGACATCCTCTGGGACATCGACCAGGCGTTGGCCAAGGCGACAACCTGAAAAACTGCATAGCCACAGAGGACACAGAGGGCACAGAGTTGTGAACCCCGGGGGTGCAACGCCCCCGGGAAGAAATTTCTTGTATCGCAGGCCGCCGGCCGTTACCGGCGGGGCTGACACCCTCTGTGATCTCTGTGTCCTCTGTGGCTAACGCTTTTCCGGCACCCTTTTTGCATTTCAGGAGCATTCCCCTTCGATTGTCGTCATTGCGACAGGAGTGCCCCATGCCCCTCTACGACTACCAGTGCCAGGCCTGCCAGCACACTTTTGAACTGCTGGTGCGGGCCAGCACCGTGCCGGCCTGCCCGAAATGCGGCAGCGAGCAGCTGGAAAAGCTGGTCTCCCTGCCCGCCCCCCAGGGCAAGACTGCCGGCCTGGTGGCGGCCGGCCGGGCCCAGGCGGCCAAGGAGGGCCACTTCAGCAACTACTCGGCCAAGGAACGCCCCAAGATCGGCTGATTCCCTAAGCCCCGGCACCAGTTTCGGGCGCCAGGGTTTCCCGGGGTGGGCGGGTCAGGCTGCCGTCCTCAAGCCAGGCCAGGGAGTCCTGCCACAGGGTGGGGCGGAAACGTTCGTGGAACCAGGCGAAGTGGCCGATGGCTTCCACCCCCGCCGCGGCCGGCGACAGGTGCACATGATGGCGCCGGGCGCCCCGGTAGTAGCCCAGCAGGCGGCGGATGGCCGCCGGGGTGCCGAAAGGGTCGTCCGTAATGCTCACCGCCAGCATCTCCCCGCGGAAGCCGTCGAAATGGGCCAGGGGATCGGCCCCGCCCCGCACATGGCGTCGATAGGACTTCTCCAGGGAGGCCGGGCGGAAGGCCCATTCGTAGGCGGCTCCGGCGGGCAGGTCCTCGTGCCAGCCCAGGCGCCGGGCCGGGAAGTAGCCGAGCACGGCGGTCAGCAGCGGCATCAGCACATGCCAGCGCAGCCACATGAAGGGCTTGCCCGGGCCGTAGTCGGGCCAGTAGGCGTACTGGCTGCCCACGGTGAAGGCCCGCTGCACCGCCGTCCCGGAAGGGGCCAGACCCAGCAGCAGGCCGCCGATGCTGTGGGCCACCAGATGCAGGGGCAAATCGGGATACGTCTGCCGCGCCCAGGCCAGGGCCGCCTCGCAGTCGTAACGGCCCCAATCCAGCTTGGAGACGTGGCGCCAGCGGCGCAGGCTGCCCTGGCGGGAAGCGCCGATACCCCGGTAATCGTAGGTCAGTACGGCAAAACCGTTTTCCGCCAGGAAGCGGGCGTAGCGGTGATAGTAGGCCGCCTTCACTGCGGTGGCCGGGTTGATCACCACCACCGCCCGGGGAGCCCCCTGGGGCTGCCAGTGGTGGGCGGCCAGGAGATAGCCGTCGGCAGCGGTGAGGCTCAAGGGGCTGGCGCTGACGGTCGGGGCCGGTGGGGTAAAGCGATCCATGGGAAGACTCGGCGGCAAGGTCTGGTTGCAGAATGGGACCGGCGGCAAGGCCTATTGATTCCCGGCCTCAGGCCAGACCGCGACCGCCCAGGCCGGACAGCTCGTGGGGCAGCAGGCTGGCGAGAAAGCCCCGCACCGGCTGCAGGGAAACCGTGGCCGGATCGTGCCCCCCTCCGCCGAGGACAAAGCGGGCATCCTGGCAGGCCGAAACCACCAGACAGCCGTTGCCGGCCACCACGTGGGCTTCGCCGGGCCGGAGCACGGTATCGCCGCCCCCTGCCTCCGTCAGCCACAGCTCGCCACTGCGGCACTCCAGGGTCTGGCCCCGGGCATCGGCCAGCACCAGCATTTCCCGCCGTTCCAGTTCCAGATGCAGCCACTGCGTTGTCTGGCCCGCTGCCTGGCCTTGCCGGATAGCTTGCATTTTCCTATCCTCTATTCATGCGTTTTAACTATGGCCACACATAGGGCAGCCACGCCATGAATCAAGTATGGAAAGCGTATGCACAACATACAAACGGGAAATCTGCATTCAATTAATGCAATAAACGCATATATAGACGACCCCGCCATGAATCTGCCCCTGCACCGCCTGCCGCCCCTGGACCCCCTCAAGGGCTTCGTCGCCGCCGCCCGCCACCTCTCCTTCACCAAGGCGGGGGAAGAGCTGCACCTGAGCCAGTCGGCCATCAGCCGCCAGGTCCAGACCCTGGAGGAACAACTGGGCGTGGCCCTGTTCCAGCGCAGCACCCGGGCCCTGCACCTGACGCCGGAGGGCGAACGCCTGTTCCGCACCGCCAGCGAAGTGCTGGCCCGCCTGGGCAGCACGGTGGAGGACATCACCGCATCCCGACGCCAACCCCGGGTCACCGTCTCCGCCTCCATCGGCGTCGCCGCCCTGTGGCTGGTGCCCCGGCTTTCCGGCTTCCAGGCCCGCCATCCTGATATCGGCATCCGGGTCTCCGCCGACAACCGGGCGGTGGATCTGGAAGCGGAGGAAGTGGACGTGGCCCTGCGCTACGGCACCCCGGAAGCAGCCCCCGCCGGCAGTCTCAAGCTCTTCGACGAAACCCTGGCCCCCGTCGTGGCGCCGACCCTGGCTGCGGCCCTGCCCGACGGCCCCCGGCTTTCCGCCGCCAACCTGGCCCACCTCACCCTGCTCTCCTTCGAGGACGGCCGGGACTATCCCTGGCTGCGCTGGGAAGGTTGGCTCAGCCAACTGGCCCCGCCCCCGCCCGCCGCCAAGGCCCTGCTGCAGTTCAACCACTACGACCAGTGCATCTACGCCGCCCTGGCCGGCCAGGGCGCAGCCCTGGGCCGCCTGCCCCTGATCCGGGACCACCTGGAAGCCGGCCGCCTGATCCCCCTGGCCCCGCCCCAATCCACCCCGGGCCGACGCGCCTACTACCTGCTGCGCAGCCCCTCGTCCAAGCGCCCGGAGGTGGACGCCTTTGCCGAGTGGCTGATCAAATCAAGTAGCGAAAGCAACAATCCTCTAGTAATCAAGTAGTTTTTTGTGAAGGTTACTTTTGTGGAACCGTTCGGCATACGGATAGAATATTGTCATTATTGACATCACCATTCCCGATTCCAGAAGAAACCGGCAACTCAAATTTCAGTTGCGAAATCATTTCTGAAATGACGTGATCATCAATTGATGGAAGACCTGCGGTCTTCCATTGCATATGTCATCAAAAAATTTGGAGCCAACAAAATGATCTGGCCACTGATTACTGAATTCATCGGACTGATACCTATGTTCATCGTGGTTGGCATGGTGCTGTGGCGCAAGCGGCAGCTTGACAAAGACAGCCGTCGCGATCCACTAACTACGGAACTACTGCGTTTACCTGGAGAGAGCCTGCAATGCCGTCTGGAAGCAATGATGGATAAGCACATTGAAAAGCTCGTATTGTTGGTAAGCCTCGGTTTGATGACAGGACTGCTCATCGCCGTACGCCGCATCGGAGAACATCCCATGCCTTGGGGAGTAGTTGATACGGTTCTGTTTTTAGGAGCGATGGTCGCAGCAGTTGTAATTGGTTTGAAACTAACCCAAGCGATGCCAGAACGGCGCCGCTATCACCAGGCTTTGCGCGCGGAACAGGCTACGGCACAAGAGGTAGCTGCAGCCCTAATTGGCGACAATCGCTTGATCCATGACGTACAGGCTGGGGAATTCAATATTGACCATGTCGTCATCACCCCCACAGGAATCTTTGCCATTGAAACAAAATCCCGTCTGAAACCTCCAGTGGGAAACGGCACACCAAAAGTTAAATATGATGGAAGGATTCTTGATTTTGGGTCTTGGCAGGAAACCAAACCGATAGATCAGGCAACTCGCCAAGCTCATTGGCTGGAGGAATATCTAAAACGCTCCACTGGTGACACCCATTCTGTAACTCCAGTATTGGCACTGCCTGGATGGTTTGTAGAATCAACAGTGCGTCTTACAGATCGCATGGTGCGAGTGATCAACCCTAAAAATTCCCAATGGCTGCTGCTCCCGCAGCGACAATCCGTCCAGTTGGATAGTGCGACCATCCAACGAGTGGCTTTTCAGATTGAAAAACTGGCCCAGGCACCAGAAGAGCAGGGCAATAGTCGCTAGACATGGTGACTGCCTGGGCACAGATGCTGTGATCTGACTTACTTCAGCGGCAGATAGATATCCGTCACCAGTTCATTCTCCGGCGTATCCGGCAGCAGGTTTAGGTAGTGGAAGAACAGGGGGAAGTCCCGCAGTTCCTCGCCACTGCCCGGCAGCCAGTTGCGGTAGAGGGGATAGATGCTCTCGCCGATGCGCATGTGGGAGCCCAGGTGGCGCACCCGGGCGCAGCGGCCGCCGGGGATTTCCTTGGTGACGACGCCCTGGGCATTGGGCGGCACCTGGGCCGAGACTTCGCCGGCGATGTCGAAGCGGAAGCGGGACGACTCGGTGGTGTCCGGGTTGTCGTAGGCGATGCCGAAGGTGCGGCTGCTGTCCTTGGGCGAGAGGCCGGTGGACTTGCGCCAGTCGATGAAGCGGGCAACCGAGTCGTTGACCTTCTCGGCGGGGCCCAGGTGTTCCAGGGCGGCAATCAGGGTGCTTTCAATTTCTACAATTTCAACCTGCACGGTGGCATTCCTTTCGGGTAGCCGGAACCGGTAGCGCTCGCTCCAGCCTTGCCAGTCGGGCTGCCGCCGGAACTGGCTGGGCGACTGGCCGAAGATATGGCGGAAGGCGCGGGAAAAGGATTCCGGGTTTTCAAAGCCGGCCTCCAGGGCGATGTCGATAATCCGGATCCGGGGCTGGAAGGCGAGCTTGAAGGAAGCCCGTCGCAGCCGCAGCAGCAGGAGATAGCGGGTCGCACTGGTGCCGAGAAAATCGGCGAATTGCCGATCGAAGTGGAAACGGGAGAAATGGGCGACCCGGCTCAGGCGCTCCGCCGTCAACGGCTCGTCCAGGTGGGCCTCGATATAGGCCAGCACCTTGTCGAAGCGCGCCGCGTAGCGGCTGATTCGGTCGTCGTTCATCAGTTTCTCCTGTTCGCAGCACGCACTATGGGCGAAGGGGCGCAACAAATCCTGACCGTAATTGCTCAATGTATCCCGGCAAGCTGGCTTCACCGCCGGCTGCCGGGTCACAATGCAGGCTGGATTCCGACCCGCCGCCGCCATGCACGACCTGCCGCCCCTGCACACCCTGCCCGCCTTCGAGGCTGCCGCCCGCCTGGGCAGTTTCCTCGCCGCCGCCGAAGCCCTGCACCTGACGCCCTCGGCAGTGAGCCACCGCATCCGCCTGCTGGAAGAACACCTGGGCCAGAGTCTGTTCGAGCGGCGGCACCGGGCCATCGCCCTCACCGCCGCCGGCCGCCGCTACCTGGCCGTGGTGCGGGACACCCTGCTGCGCCTGGACGAGGCCAGCGCCGAACTGCGGGCGCCGGAGAAAACCCGCCTGCGCATTTCCGCCGCCCCGGCCCTGGGCAGCAAGTGGCTGGTGAGCCGGGTGGCGACCTGGCAGCAGCAGCACCCGGAAACGGAATTCAGCCTGGGCACCGCCACCAGCCTGGCTCCCCTGCTGGCCGGCGAGGCCGACATCGGCCTGCGCTATGGCGAGGAGGAATGGCCCGGGCTGCTGGCCTGGAAGCTGTTCGAGGAGCGGGTCTTCCCCGTCTGCAGCCCGACCCTGGCAGCCCAACTGCACACGCCGGCGGACCTGGACCTGGACCACGTCCGCCTGCTGCGCCATCCCCTGCTCTCCTGGCAGCGCTGGTTTGCCGCCGCCGGGGTCAAGCATCCAGAGCCCACGGAGGGCCCGCTCTACGAGGATGCCCTGCTGATGCTGGAAGCGGCAGTGGCGGGCCACGGCGTGGCCCTCATGGCGGAGACCCTGGCGGCCCCCTACCTGGCCGAGGGCCGCCTCAGCCGGCCCTTCGCGGCAGACTGCCCGGACCGCAGCTTCTACGTGGTGGCGCCGCCGGCAGTGCAGGAGAAGCGGGGCGCCATGGACTTCATCCGCTGGCTGGTGCGCTCGGCCAAGGCCGCCTAGGGCATGTCGCCGGAGGGCAGCGGGTGGCCGTCCGCCGTGCCCCAACAGTAAGACCGACTCGCCGACGGCGAACTCCCGCCCGTCTCAGTAGGCCATGCGCCCCGGCAGCAGCCCCGGCCAGCTGGCCAGGAAGCGTTCGAACTCATCCACCGGCAGGGGCCGGGCGAAGTAGTAGCCCTGGGCCTCGTCGCAGGCGAAGCGGCGGAGGCTCTGCAGCACCTCCACCGTTTCCACCCCTTCGGCCACGGTGCGCAGGTTGAGGCGGTGGGCCATTTCGATGATGGCGCGAACGATGGCCGCATCCTCCGCATCGCCGTCCAGGTTGCGCACGAAGGACTGGTCGATTTTCAGCTTGTTCACCGCCAGGCGTTTCAGATAGGCCAGACTGGAATAGCCGGTGCCGAAGTCGTCGATGGACAGGCGCACCCCCTGGTCCCGCAGGGTGCGCAGGGTGGACAGCACGGATTCGGTCTGGTTGAGCAGGGTGCTCTCGGTCAGCTCCAGCTCCAGCAGATGGGGCGGCAGGCCGCTCTCGGCCAGGGCCTCGGCCACGGTGCGCTCCAGGTCGCCGCGCTTGAACTGGATGGCGGAGATGTTCACGGCGATGGTCACCTCCCGTCCCAGCTCCCGCTGCCAGCGGGCCGCCAGGCGACAGGATTCCCGCAGCACCCACTGGCCCAGGGGCACGATGAAGCCGCTGCTCTCGGCCACCGGGATGAAATGGGCCGGGGCAATCAGCCGGCTGCCGTCCTGCCAGCGCACCAGGGACTCGGCTCCCACCACCTGGCCGCTGGCCAGGTCCACCTGGGGTTGCAGGTGCAGCACGAATTCGTCGCCGTCCAGGCCGCGCTGGAAGTTGTTGCGCAGGCGCAGGGTCTCCTGGGCGTGCAGGTTCATGGCCTCGTCGAAGAGGCGGTAGGTGTTCCGGCCCGCGTCCTTGGCGTGGTACATGGCCGTGTCGGCCTTCTGCATCAGGGTGGTGAAGTCCCGTCCGTCGTGGGGGAAGACGGCGACGCCGATGGAAACGGAAGTGGACAGCTGGTAGTGCTCCAGGGCCAGGGGTTGTTCCAGACAGGCCAGCAGCTTGCCGATCACCGGGTAGATCACTTCCACCTGCTGCAGCCCGGGCATGATCACCAGGAACTCGTCGCCGCCGAAGCGGCTCACCGTGTCGCTCTGCCGCAGGTGGCTGCGCAGGCGGTCGGCCACGGCCCGCAGCACCTTGTCCCCCACCTCGTGGCCGAGGGAGTCGTTGATGGTCTTGAAGCCGTCCAGGTCGAGGAAGAGCAGGGCCACCTGTTCGCCGCGGCGGCTGGCGGCGGCGAGGGCCTGGTTGAAGCGGTCCTCGGCCAGGAGCCGGTTGGGCAGGCCGGTGAGGGCGTCGTGGTGGGCCAGGTATTCGATCTGGTCGGCGTGGCGTTTGCGCTCGGCGATGTCGGCAAAGAGCAGCACCGCGCCCTGGGCCACGCCCGCCTCCTGGGCCAGGGGATAGAGGTCGTACTGCACCGGGAAACGGCTGCCGTCGGCCCGGGCGAACAGCGCGTCGTCGCTGTGCACCGAGCGGTCCTCCTCCAGGCAGGTGCGCAGGGCGGCACCCGCATCGTCGGCGTGCACCAGCTGCAGGAAATCGCCCCGTGGCAGTTCCTCCCCGAAGCCCAGCAGGCGCCGGGCCGCCGGGTTGGCGAAGGTCAGCCGGCCTTGCCGGTCCAGGCCGCAGATGCCCTCGCCGGCGGAATCGAGCAGTTGCTGGAAACGCCGCTCGCTGCTGGCCAGCGCCTGGCTGGCCGCGGCCCGGCGCCGCTCCGCCCGGTCCAGGCGCCACAGCAGCAGCCCCAGGCCGGCGAGGAAAATCAACTCGACGCCACTGGTAATGCCCAGGGTCAGATACCAGGGCGCCAGGAAATCCTTGGCGGCGATGCCCACCGCCACGTAGAAGGGAAAGTCGCCGATGCGCTTGAAGGCGTATACCCGCTCCATCTGGTCGAGGGCGGCCCGGTAGCTGATGACGCCCTCCCGCTCGCCGGCCTCCACCCGCAGGTGCATGGGATTGTTGCTCAGGGTCTGGTTCACCGTGCCCGGCCGCTCGGGCCGGCGCAGCACCAGGCGGCCGTCGTCGGAGCGGCGGAAGGTGATCACCCCCCGGGGCCCCAGGTCGATGGCGTCGAAGAGTTGCTGAAAATAGCGCATTTCCAGGGGCGCCATCGCCACCCCGGCGAAGCTGCCGTCGGCCCGGCGGATGGGCATGGCGACCACCAGCTGGGTACGGCCGGAAATGCGTCCCACCGCCACTTCGGAGAAAAACAGGCGGGTCTGGGGCTCCCGGCGCAGGGCCTGGAAGTAGCTGCGGTCCGCCACATTCACCCGGGGCCGGGTGACATCCGAGGCATAGAGCACATTGCCTTCCGCATCGATGATGCGCAGGCCGACGATCTCCGGAAAATGGCTGGCCCGCATGGCCAACTGCCGCTGCATGGCTTCGCCGTAGCGGGAAAAGGCCTTGGGATGCAGGGCCTGGCGCGGCAGGTCGGCCACCAGTTCCCCCAGGTTGGACTCGATGCGGCGCAGGGTGGCCTCGAGACGGGCCTCCAGCACGCCGGAGACATTGCGCGCATCCTGGGCGGCCTGGCGGTGTTCGCTGTAATAGGCCGAGCCGAGCAGGAAGGCGGCTGGCACCACCGTGCCGAGGACGGCCAGGATGAAGAAGACGAGGTAAAGCTTGGGCCGTTTGGCTGACATGCGTACGCCATGCAGATGATCACGTACGGGATGTTAGCAAACAAATGGCGCGGGCTTGGCAGCCATCCGGACCTGCGGCGATTTGTCCCGCCGCCGCCTTGGGTTAGCATCCGGCAGTCAGCCACTCACTCCCGACCCCGACCATGGCCCGCATCCAGATCGAACTGCCCGAACGCTTTGCCTTCGCCACCGAGATTCCCCTCTACATCGGCCACATCAATTACGGCGGCCACCTGGACAACGCCCTGCTGCTGACCCTGGTGTCGGAGGCCCGGGTGCGCTTCTTCAAGTCCCTCGGCTACACCGAGCTGGACGTGGAAGGCGTCGGCATCGTGGTGGTGGACGCGGCCCTGCAGTACAAGGCCGAAGCCTTCCACGGCGAGACCATGGTGGTGGAAATGGCGCCCGCGGATTTCAACAAGTACGGCTGCGACCTGCTGTGGCGCATGAGCGACAAGGAAAGCGGCCGGGAAGTGGCCCGGGGCAAGACCGGCATCGTCTTCTTCGACTACGGCCCGCGCAAGGTGACCCGGGTGCCCCAAGGCTTCCTGGAGCGGGTCGGCGCCGCCTGAGGCCCAGGGCGTAGCCACGGGCGCCGCCCTCTCCGCCTCTCCTTTCGCGCCCAGCATTGCCATGGCAAGCGCTGCGGCCAGGCCAGCGCCGGCGCCACGGTCGGCCGTGGTGCCGCGCCATGCCGCCCGCACCACCCTCACCTGGCCAGCGGAAGTCGCCGCCCCCGGCGCTCAATCCAGATGAAATTAATTCATCCCAACCCGCCTCGTTTCGTTTGAGCCGGGTCCGGCCCTCCCCCATCCTTGCCCTACCGCTGTATCCGCTGTGCCACCGCCGCCCCACCGGGCAGCGGCGGGCCAGCGCCCCGCCGTTCCATCCACGTCCGGACCCCCGCGCCGCCCCCACCCCCGGGCGGGCTTTGCCGCCCCTGCCGCCGGCAGGGGCTGTTTTTGCCCACGCTCTGCCCACACGACGTATTGGAGGAACTCCCATGTCCATGGAAAACCGCGACGGTTTCATCTGGCTCGACGGCCACTGGCTGCCCTGGCGCGACGCCAAAGTGCACGTCCTCAGCCACACCCTGCACTACGGTTACGGCTGCTTCGAAGGCATCCGGGCCTATGCCACGCACCGGGGGCCGGCCATCTTCCGCCTGGAAGAACACCTGCGCCGCCTTGCCGATTCGGCCCACATCCTGGCCATCGACCTGCCCTGGTCGCAGGCAGAACTGGCCCGGGTCTGCCGCGAGGCGGTGAGCTGCAACGGCCTCGACAGCGCCTACATCCGCCCCCTGGTGTTCCTCGGGCCGGAGAAGGTGGGGGTGGACCCGGCCGGGGCCCAAACCCACGTCATGGTGGCGGCCTGGCCCTGGGGTGCCTACCTGGGCGGCGACGCCCTGGAACAGGGCATCCGGGTGCGCATCTCCTCCTACGCCCGGCACCACCCCAATGTGCAGATGTGCCGGGCCAAGGCCATCTCCACCTACAGCAACTCCATCCTGGCAGTGCGGGAAGCCCGCCGCGACGGCTACGACGAGGCCCTGCTGCTGGACACGGAAGGCTACGTGGCCGAAGGCTCGGGGGAAAACCTGTTCCTGGTGCGGGACGGGGAACTGCTGGAGCCGGAAACCACCTCGGCCCTGGACGGCATCACCCGCCGCAGCATCCACGTCCTGGCCCGGGAGGCGGGCCTCACCCTGCGGGCCAAGCGCATCACCCGGGACGAGGTCTATTGCGCCGACGAGGTCTTCCTCACCGGCACTGCCGCCGAGGTGACACCGGTGGTGGAGGTGGACCGCCGCCGCATCGGCACAGGCCAGCCCGGCCCGGTGACGCGCCTGCTGCAGCAGCGCTACTTCGCCTGCGTCCGGGGCGAAGACGGGGCCCACGCCGACTGGCTGACGCCGGCCGCCGCCTGACCCGGCGCGGCAGGCACGCCAGAAGCCGCACCTGGAGCGGACCGTGGCGGGGCATATCTGCTAAGGTATGCCCCGTCCCGATCCCCAGCCCCTGCCCGCCATGCCCCGTCTCGCCGTCAATGGAATCGAACTGGAAGTGCTGCTCGAAGGCCCGGCCGAGGCGCCGCCCCTGCTGCTCATCATGGGCCTGGGCGTGCCCCTCACCCGCTGGCCCCGGGCCCTGTGCGAGGCCCTGCTGCAACGGGGCTTCCGCCTGATCCGCTTCGACAACCGGGATGCGGGGCTGTCCACCCACCTGGACCATGCCCCGGTGCCCAATCTGGGCGCGGCGCTCCGGGGCATGCCCCTGGAACCCGCGTATACGCTGGACGACATGGCAGCCGACTGCGTCGGCCTGCTCGACGCCCTGGCCATTCCCCGGGCCCACATCGCCGGCGCCTCCATGGGCGGCGCCATCGCCCAGATCGTCGCCGCCCGTTATCCGCAGCGGGTGCTGTCCCTCACCAGCATCATGTCCAGCAGCGGCCACCCTTCCCTGCCGCCGCCCACGCCCGCCGCGGCCGCCGCCCTGTTCGCCCCCCTGCCCCGGGAACGGCAGCAGGACGCCATCGTCGCCGACGCCCTGCAGCGCTACCAGGCCATCGCCAGCCCGGCCTACCCGGAAGACCCGCAACAGCTGCAGGCCATGTTCGCCGCCGAATACGAGCGCAGCTTCGACCCCAGGGGCGTGGCCCGGCAGATGGCCGCCATCCTCGCCCACGGCGACCGGCGCCCCCTGCTGGCCGGCATCCGGGCGCCCACGGTGGTGCTGCACGGCGCCGCCGACCCCCTCATTCCGCCGGCCTGCGGCGAAGACGTGGCGGCCCACATCCCCGGCGCCGAACTGCGCCTGGTGCCGGGCATGGGCCACGACTTCCCCGCCGCCCTGGCCCCCGTCATCGCCGACGCCATCGCCGCCGCCGCGGCCCGGGCGACGCTTCAGCCGTGAACGCAGCCCGGAAAGCCGTGGTGGAAATGGTCAAGGCAGCGGCGGCAGCAGCAGTGGAAAAGCCGCGTAAAAAGGCGGTGCAGGCAGCGGGCAAGGAAAGGGCGAAACGGCCGCCGGCAGCATTGCCGGATACGTTGCCTGATTCCTTGCCTGATGCGTTGCCGGAAGAACCCGCAGAGGCACCGGCCGCCGGCCGGCCCTGGTTCCTCTATCTCATCGAATGCGCCGACGGCAGCATCTACACCGGCATCACCACCGACGTGGCGGCCCGTTACGCCGCCCACGCCGAGGGCAAGGGCGCCCGCTACACCCGGGCCCATCCGCCGGCCCGGCTGCTGGGCTGGGAAGCCCACCCGGACCGCTCCGCGGCCTCCAAGGCCGAATACCGCATCAAGCGCCTGACGGCGGCCGCCAAACGGGCCTACGCCGCCGCCCTGCCCGCCACGCGGGACTGAACGGGCATTACCGCGGCCCCTCTGCCAGGAGCCTCACCCCATCTAACTCCCAGGCATGGGCATCCGGAGATCCGCCACCGGCGGGCCTCCCGGCCATGCCTCAACGCGCCGGCGCCATCCCTTCCACACGGGCCAGGGGCGCCTCCGCCGGCACCGGGAGTGCCGGAGCGGGGGCGGCCTCGCCCCCTTTCCCGGCATCCTCTACGCCGTCTTTCCCGCCCTCGCCCCAGCTGCCGCCGATGGCCCGGATCAGGGCCACCGTGGCCCGGGCCCGGTCCCCGTCCAGCTGCACCGCCGCCCGCCGCTGCTGCAGCACGCTGCGGTCCGCATCGAGGACGCCGAGGTAGCTCAGGGCCCCCTCCCGGTATTGCAGCTGGGACAGCCGGGCGGCCCGGGCGGCGGACTGCACCGCCTGGTCCTGGGAGGCGGACTGCCGGTCCAGCAGGCGCAGGTGGGCCAGGTTGTCCTCCACCTCCTTGAAGGCCTGCAGCACGCTCTGGCGGTACTTGGCCGCCTCCTCGTCGAACACCGCGGTGGCCTGGTCCACCCCGGCCTGGCGGGCGCCGCCGTCGAAAATGGGCAGGGACAGCATGGTGCCCACCAGGGGGCCGAGGACGAAGGCGCGGCTGGACCACTTGAAGAGGTCCCCCAGCTCCGACGATTCGTAGCCCAGGGCGCCGGTCAGGCTGAGGCGCGGGAAGAAGGCGGCCCGGGCGCTGCCGATGCGGGCGTTGGCCGCCACCATGGCCTGCTCGGCGGCGGCGATGTCGGGCCGCCGTTCCAGCAGGGCCGACGGCAGGCCGGCGGGCACCCGCACCTTTATCCGCCCCAGGGGCGCCGGCGGCAGGCTGAAGGCAGCCGGGGCCTGGCCCAGCAGCACCGCCAGGGCATGTTCGGCCACGGCCCGCTGGCGTTCCACGCCCACCGCTTCGGCCTCGGCCCCGGCCAGCTCGGTGCGGGCCCGGGCCAGCTCCAGCTCGCCCACGTCGCCGGCATCGAAGCGGCGCTGGAACAGTTGCAGGGTCTGCTGGCGCAGGGCCACGGTGTCGGCGTAGAGGGCAGCCAGGGCATCCAGCTCCCGCAGGGAGAAATAGGCCTGGGCCACGTCGGCCTGGATGGCCAGCTGCAGGGAATGGAACAGGGCCTGGCGCTGGGCCGCATCGGCGCCGGCCGCCGCCACCCCGCTGCTGACCCGGCCGAACAGGTCGGCCTCGTAGGAGACACTGGCCTGGGCCCGCCACAGGGTGGCCGGGCTGGTCTCGGCCTCCGCCGGCAGGCCCTGGGAAGCCGGCGAGGGACGCTGGCGGGTGGGACCGAAGCCGACCCCGACCTGGGGAAAGAGGGCCGAGCGGGCGTTCTGCTGCAGGGCCCGGGCCTGGGCCAGGCGGGCCAGGCCGGCCTTGAGGTCCTGGTTGGCGATGGCGGCCTGGGCTTCCAGGGTGTCCAGCACCGGATCGGCGAAGACCTTCCACCACTCGCCCCGGGGCTGGGCCTCCGCCGGCTCGGCGGTTTTCCACTGGCCCTCCGCCGGGGCTTCCTTGAAGGCGGCGGGCGTTTCCACCGCCGGGCGCTGATAGGGAGGCGTCACGGCGCAGCCGGCCAGGGCCAGCAGCAGGAGCGGCAACGCCGGCTTGAAGCTGGGGATTCGGATTGTGCTTGGGGTCATGGTTCTCTCCTGCCGTCTCAACGGGGCTGTTCCAGGGACGGCACGGCGGTGATGGGGGCCTCGTGGTGGGCCGCGGAATGGAGCTTGTGGCGCTTGTCCAGGGTGCGCAGCAGGACGTAGAAGGCCGGCGTCAGGAAGAGGCCGAAGAAGGTGACGCCGAGCATGCCGAAGAACACGGCAATGCCCATGGCGTGGCGCATCTCGGAACCGGCGCCGCTGGACAGCACCAGGGGCACCACGCCCATGACGAAGGCGATGGAGGTCATGAGGATGGGCCGCAGCCGCAGCCGGCTGGCGTCGATGGCCGCCCGCAGGGGCGTGCTGCCCTGCAGTTCCAGCTCCCGGGCGAACTCGACGATGAGGATGGCGTTCTTGCAGGCCAGCCCCACCAGCACCATCAGGCCGATCTGGGTAAAGATGTTGTTGTCGCCGCCGGTGAGCCAGACGCCGGTGAGAGCCGCCAGGATGCTCATGGGCACGATCAGGATCACCGCCAGGGGCAGGGTCAGGCTTTCGTACTGGGCCGCCAGCACCAGGAACACCAGCAGGAGGCTGATGGGGAAGACCCAGATGCCGGCGTTGCCCGCCAGGATCTTCTGGTAGGTGAGGTCGGTCCATTCGAACTTGACGCCCCGGGGCAGGGTCTCGGCGGCCACCCGCTCCACCGCCGCCTCGGCCTGGGCCGAGGAGAAGCCGGGAGCCGGGCCGCCGTTGATGTCGGCCGCGGTGTAGCCGTTGTAGCGCACCACCATTTCCGGGCCGAAGCCGGTGCTGACCTTGACCAGGGAGGAAAGGGGCACCATCTCGCCCTGGTTGTTGCGCGTCTTCAGTTGCAGGATGTCCTCCGGCCGGGAGCGGAACGGCGCGTCGGCCTGGGCCCGCACCTGATACACGCGGCCGAAGCGGTTGAAGTCGTTCACGTAGAGGGAGCCCAGGTAGATCTGCATGGTGTCGAAGACGTCGGTGACGGAGACGCCCTGCTGCTTGGCCTTGGTGCGGTCCAGGTCCACGTCCAGCTGGGGCACGTTGATCTGGTAGCTGGAGAACATGGGGCCCAGCTCCGGCGCCTTGGACGCGGCCGCCATGAAGGCCTTGGCCGCCCGGTCCAGCTCGGCATAGCCGAGGGCGCCCCGGTCTTCGATCTGCAGCTTGAAGCCGCCCAGGGTGCCCAGGCCCATCACCGGCGGCGGCGGGAAGACGGCGATGAAGGCTTCCTGGATGGCGGCGTACTTCTGGTTGAGGGCGCCGGCGATGGCTTCCGCCGACAGCTCCTTGCCGCGCCGCTCGTCGAAGGGCTTCAGGGTGGCGAAGACGATGCCGGCGCTGGAGCTGTTGGTGAAGCCGTTGATGGAAAGACCGGGGAAGGCGATGGCGCTCTGCACCCCGGGCTGGGCCAGGGCGATCTCCCCCATCTGGCGGATCACCGCCTCGGTGCGGTCGAGGGAGGCACCGTTGGGCAGCTGGGCGAAGCCGATCAGGTACTGCTTGTCCTGGGCCGGCACGAAGCCTCCGGGCACCAGATAGGAGAGGCCCACGGTGAGGCCCAGCAGCACCGCATAAACGCCCATGGCCGAGGCCTTGCGCGCCAGCACCCCGGTGACGCCATGGCCGTAGTTGTCCGAGGCGCGGCGGAAAAAGCGGTTGAAGCCGGCGAAGAAGCCCCCCAGGTAGCGGTTCATCTGCCGCGTCAGCCAGTCCGGCTCGCTGCCGTGGCCCTTGAGCAGCATGGCCGCCAGGGCCGGGGACAAGGTCAGGGAGTTGAAGGCCGAGATCACCGTGGAGATGGCGATGGTCATGGCGAACTGCTTGTAGAACTGGCCGGTGAGGCCGGTCATGAAGGCCAGGGGCACGAACACCGCCACCAGGGTCAGGGCGATGGCGATGATGGGGCCGCTGACCTCGCGCATGGCCCGGTAGGTGGCCTCCCGCGGCGTCAGCCCGGCCTCGATGTTGCGCTCCACGTTCTCCACCACGACGATGGCGTCGTCCACCACGATGCCGATGGCCAGCACCATGCCGAACAGGGACAGGGCGTTGATGGAATAGCCGAAGCCCAGCATCAGGGAGAAGGTGCCGACGATGGACACCGGCACCGCCAGCAAGGGGATGATGGAAGCGCGCCAGGTCTGCAGGAAGACGATGACCACCAGCACCACCAGGGCGATGGCTTCCAGCAGGGTATGCACCACGGCCTTGATGCTGGCGCGGACGAACTGGGTGGGGTCGTATTCGATGCGGTATTCCACCGAGGCGGGGAAGTCCTTGGCCAGTTCGGCCATGGCCTGCCGCACCTGGGAGGAGACTTCCAGGGCGTTGGCACCGGGGGACTGCATGATGCCCATGCCGATGGCCGGCTTGTTGTCGAGCAGGGAGCGCAGGCCGTATTCGGCCGCGTCCAGCTCAACCCGGGCCACGTCGCCGAGGCGGGTGACGCCGCCCTCGCCGCTGCTCTTGAGCACGATGTCGCGGAATTCCTCCTCCGTCTGCAGGCGGCCCTGGGCGTTCACGGAAAACTGCAGGGGCACGTTCCCCGCATTGGGCGAGGCGCCGATGACGCCGGCCGCCACCTGCACGTTCTGCTCGCGGATGGCGCGCACCACGTCGCCGGCGGTGAGGCCGCGCTGGGCCACCTTCTGGGGATCGAGCCAGACCCGCATGGCGTAGTTGCCGGCGCCCCAGATGGAAACCTCGCCGACGCCGTTGAGCCGGGCCAGCCGGTCCTTGACGTTGAGCACGGCGTAGTTGCGCAGGTAGGTGGCGTCGTAGCGGTCGTCCGGGGAGAGCAGGTGCACCACCAGGGTCAGGGTCGGCGAACTCTTCACCGTGGTCACGCCCAGGCGCTGCACGTCCTCCGGCAGCCGCGGCAGGGCCTGGGAGACCCGGTTCTGCACCAGCTGCTGGGCCTTGTCCGGGTCGATGCCGAGCTTGAAATACACCGTCACCGCCAGGTTGCCGTCGCTATTGGCCTGGGACTGCATGTACAGCATGTTCTCGACGCCGTTGATGGATTCCTCCAGGGGCGCCGCCACCGTCTCGGCGATCACCTTGGGGTTGGCGCCCGGGTACTGGGCCCGCACCACCACCGAGGGAGGCACCACTTCCGGGTATTCGGAAATGGGCAGCTGGAAGACGGACAGCACCCCGGCCAGGAGAATGAGGATGGACAGCACCCCGGCGAAGATGGGGCGGTCGATGAAAAACTTGGAAATGTTCATGGCGCCGCCTCAACCCTTGTCCGCCGGGCTCGCCGCCCGGGCCACGCCGGCCGTCTCGCGACCGCCCATGGAGACCATCTGGGGCGCCACTTCGTCCCCCGGACGGACCCGCTGCAAGCCATTCACGACGATGCGCTCGCCGGCCTTGAGGCCGCTCTCCACCACCCGCAGGCCTTCCTGCACCGCCCCCAGGCGCACCTCCCGATAGGCGGTGCGGTTCTTGCCGTCCACCACCAGCACGAAGCGCTTGTCCTGGTCGGTGCCGACGGCCTTCTCGTCCACCAGCACCGCTTCCCGCGGCGCCTCGCTGCCCAGGCGCACCCGGGCGTAGAGGCCGGGCACCAGGCGTCCGTCCGGATTGTCGAAGACGGCCCGCAGGCGGATGGTGCCGGAGGTGCTGTCGAGGCGGTTGTCCACGGAACTCAGGCGCCCTTCCCGGCCGTGGCCGCTCTCGTCGGCCAGGCCCATGCGGATGGGCAGGCCCTTGCCCTGGCTGCCGCTGACGTATTTCAGATAGCTCTGCTCGTCCACATCGAAGGCGGCGTAGATGCTGTCGGCGGAGACCAGGGTGGTGAGGGGCGCCGCATTGCCCGGCGCCACCAGGTTGCCCACCGTCACCTCGGCCCGGGACATGCGGCCGCTGATGGGGGCGGTGATGCGGGTGTATTCCAGGTTCAGCTCGGCCACCTTGAGGGCCGCCTGGGCCGCCTTGAGGGCCGCTGCGGCTTCCCGGGCGGCATTTTGCTTTTCCTCGAAGTCGCGGCGGGAGACGGCGTTCTCGGCCAGGAGGCGTTCGCCCCGGGCCAGGTCGGCGCCGGTGTAGGCGGCCCGCGCCTCGGCACCGGCGAGCTGGGCCTCGGCCCGGGCCACCTCGGCGGCGAAAGGCCGGGGGTCGATGCTGAAGAGCAGGTCGCCCTTCTTCACCAGGCTGCCGTCCTTGAAATGCACCGCCGTCAGCACACCGGACACCTGGGGCCGCAGTTCCACCCTTTCCACCGCCTCCAGGCGGCCCGAATAGGACTGCCAGTCGGTGACGGGGCGGCTGGCCACCTCCGCCACCTCGACGCTGGCGGCGGCCGGGGCCGCCATGGCCGGGGCGCCACCGGCATGGGCATAGAAGACGGCGGCAGTGCCGCCGAGGCCCGCCAGCCCGGCCAGGGCGGCGGCGATGATGAGACGCTTCTTGAGTTGGGGCATGACAGTTCCTCTCGAAAAGGGATGGTTTTATTGGTTGGGGGCGACCGCCATCCCGGCACCAAGGCGGTGGCCGAGGAAGTGGGCGATCTCGGCCAGGGCCGGCGGATGGCGGGCCAGGGCGGCATGGGTGACGCCGGGGAAACGGGCCACCTGGGTAGGCACGCCGGCCTCGATCAGGGCGGCGGCGTACTGCTCCGCCTCCTGGTGCAGCACGTCGCACTCGGCGGTAAGCACCAGAGCCGGCGGCAGGCCGGCCTGGCGCACCGAGGCCAGGGGCGAGGCATAGGGATGGAGCCGCTGACGCGGCTGGGGCAGGTACTGGCGGTAGCAGGCGGCGCAGTCGGCAGCGCTGAGGTCGGAATTGAGGCGCTGGCCATCCCCCAGGCGGGTCATGCTCGGGTCCAGCATGGGCCCCACCAGTACCTGGGCGGCAATGGCCGGAGCGTTGCGGTCCCGGGCCATGAGGGTGAGGCAGGCAGCCAGATTGCCCCCCGCATCGTCCCCCGCCACCGCCAGGCGCGAGGCATCGCCGCCCAGGGCCGCGGCCTGCTGCGCCAGCCACAGGGCCGCGGCATGGGCATCTTCCGGCGCCGCCGGGAAAGGCCGGGCGGGCGCCAGGGCATAACCGACCGCCAGCACCAGGGCCGGCACCCGGGCGGCGAGGAAGCGGGCCGGCACGTCCGCATCGTCCAGGCAGCCGCCGACAAAGCCGCCGCCGTGGAAATAGAGCACGACGGGCAGAGGCCGGCCGCCTGTCCGGGGGCGGTACAGGCGCGCGGGAATGGCCCCTTGGGGGCCGGGAATGGTGAAGTCTTCGGCGAGGGTCGCCGGAGCGCCGGGTATCGCATCCATGGCACGGGGGCAGCCAAGGCTGCCGGAATTGGCAATGGGGCGATTCTCTGTGTTATCTACAACCGGATAAACATGTATATTTCGACAATACTATTCATCATCGGCAAACAATCGAGGAGCCGGCACCATGGACCGCTTTCAAGCCATGCAGGTCTTCACCCGGGTGGTGGACGCCAACAGCTTCACCCGGGCGGCGGAAACCCTGGGCCTGCCCCGGGCCACCGTCACCACCATCATCCAGAACCTGGAGGCCCTGCTGCAGGTGCGCCTGCTCAACCGCACCACCCGCCGCATCAGCCTGACCCCGGACGGGGCCGCCTACTACGAGCATTGCGCCCGCATCCTGGCGGAGGTGGAGGAGACCGAGGCCTCCTTCCGCGACGCCGCCCGGGGCCCCAAGGGGCGCCTGCGCATCGACGTGCCGCCGCCCATCGGCCGCCTCATCCTCATTCCCCACCTGTGCGACTTCAGCAGCCGCTATCCGGACGTGGAACTGGTGATCGGCATGGGGGACCGGGCCGTGGATCTGGTGCGGGAAGCGGTGGATTGCGTCATCCGGGTCGGCGAACTGCAGGATTCGAGCCTGGTGGCGCGGCGCATCGGCACCTTCCAGTCCATCACCTGCGGCGCCCCCGACTACCTGGAACGCTACGGCACGCCCCACAGCATCGACGACCTGCAGCAGCACCAGGCAGTACATTACTTCTCCACCCGCACCGGCCGCACCATCGACTGGGACTTCATCGTGGACGGGGTCTTCACCCCGGTGAAAATGGCCGGCAAGGTCTCGGTCAATGACGCCGAAGCCTACCTGGACTGCGCCCTGCAGGGCTTCGGCCTGATCCAGCTACCCCTGCTGATGGCCCTGCCCCACCTGGAATCCGGCGCCCTCAAGGAAGTGCTGCCCCACCTCACCCCCAGCCCCATGCCCATCTCGGTGGCCTACCTGCAGAACCGCCACCTGTCGCCCAAGGTCCGCGCCTTCGTGGACTGGGTCGCCGACCTCTTCGGCACCTGCCCCCTCCTCGGCGGCCAACGGGAAAGCAGCCCCCAATGCAGCTTCCCCACCCACCCCGACACCCTGACCCTGCGCGACATGCTGGAACAGCAGAACCGGGCCGAATGCACGCTCTGAGGACGGGACAAAAAGGGGAAGGTGAAAAAGAAAAAGGCCCTCGATCAACGAGGGCCTTTTTGCAGTAATCCGTGGCGGAGAGGGGGGGATTCGAACCCCCGTCAGGGTATTACCCTGAACACGCTTTCCAGGCGAGCACGACACACGTCAACCACGCCATTTTCCGAGCGTTCCTCTATTTGTTGGCACAATTCTGGCACACAAGAGGAACAAGCATAGTGGCGACAATCAGGAAAAAAGGGGACTACCAATGGCATGTGCAGATCCGGCGCAAGGGCTATCCCTCCCAGACAAAGACGTTCATGTATCGGGAGGATGCGGAAAAGTGGGCTCGTTCCACTGAACGTGACATGGACGCAGGGATGTTCACTAGCGCCGGCGATGCAGAGCGGAACACCCTTCACGATCTGATCAAAGCTTTCAAATCTGAATTTGCTCCAAAGCACTATCGGGTACGTACTGACGAAAAGGAGGCCTGGCGCTTCCAATTAGCCCGTCTCGATGAAGCATTGGGTGACTACAGCTTGGCGGCTCTCGACCAGAAACTGATCGCTGGTTATCGTGACAAGCGGCTTACAGGAGACTTGAAGCGGCCTCCGGTCTCGGAATCGACGGTCCGGAAAGAACTCTACATGCTATCAAAGGTACTGGGGTTCGCCCAGACGGAGAAAGGCATCACTTTGCCCCGCGGAAACCCCGTAGAGAAGATTCGTAAGCCATCGGATGGAAAAGGGAGAGAACGGCGTTTATCAACCGAGGAGTGGCAGGCGCTTGAAAAGGAGTGCCAGGCCTCGCGCAATCCATGGCTATGGCCTGCAGTCCAGTTGGCTGTCGAAACAGCCATGCGACAGGGAGAGCTGTTGTCACTGACCTGGATGCAGGTTGATATCAAACGCCACCTCGCATTGCTCACTGATACGGAGAAGATCAAGAACGAGGAACCACGTGCAGTCCCCCTATCCAGTGCAGCTCTTGCAGTCCTCAAGGCCTTGCCGCGAACTGTTTCAGGCGTTGTTCTGCCGGTTGAGCGCCTAACCCTTTACCATGCATTCCGCTATGCCTGTAACAGGGCCAATATCAAAAACTTCACATTTCATGATCTTCGCCACGAAGCTTTATCTCGTCTAGCGGAGCGTGGTGACTTTTCTGTATTAGAACTAGCTGCAGTTAGTGGCCACAAAACACTCCAGATGCTAAAACGCTACACGCACCTGCAGACTGAAAAGCTAGCCAGAAAACTCGGCTGAGCTTTCTGGCCGCCTCGTTATCAGAGAGGCTTTGGGACCGACTTAGTTCGGTGTGGTAACGAACAGCCTTATCCACGGCCCGCACCTGTGGGCAAGTCCGCTGCGTGCCAATGCGACGCAAGAGCGGACTTGTCCATCAGGCGGCGCATAGCGCCGGGGCGGTGGGTAAGGCAAGCCATGACATGGAAGCATCTCTTGAACTGATTGATCACGGCAACCAGCAGGTGTCACGGTCATAGGTCAGAGAGCGGAGGAGTGAAATCGGTGACAGCCAGAGGAATAGCCGCCGCCGGATAACGCGAGCCTGGAGGCTAAAAAAGGGGAATATGGCTCTTGGCGTTGATGTGGTGGTTTTGTCAAAAACCGAATCCCTCTTTCTGGTTCCCTGCCGCTCTTCGTCCTGGTCGAAAATGACAACTTTCGGCTACAGCCCCCTAATCATGTTGAGATGAACAGCCTATACATGGCAAAATGTTCAAAATTTCTAGTTGCGAACAACGCGAATGCCTGCCGTCACTGCCATTCAATACACACAGGATCAGATGCGCACACTGACCGGCGTATCCGTCGAGACGGTACGGCATTGGCGCAAGACCGTGCCATACCTAGCCTCCAAGTCTGGGAAGGCCACCCGATTTACCTTTTCCGATCTCCTCGGCCTAGCTGTCACAAACGAGTTGGTCAGCTCATTGGGCGTGCACATCGCGGCAGTCAGCGCTGGCGTCGACGTGCTATTTCGGTTGCTGGCCGAAAGTAGCGCGTTGGCACTGAATGGAGCAGTGGTGTTTGTGACCCCTACCTCGGCGACCCTACGTGAAACTGGCCCAGAGGGGGCTGGACCAGCGCCAACCCAACCGACTCTCGCCATCCCGCTAGATCCTTTGATCACGCGGCTTCAGCAGCACATGCTGCCAATCATGCCGGCACCAAGGCAAGCAGCGTTGCCGTTTCCCCCTGAAGCTATTCGGAGCAGGGCGTGAACGCCGCCATACTAGAACATGTGCTCACCGCAACCGGCTTCCTGCCGGATGGTCAACTTGCGCCTGGCCTTCGGTTGGGAGCAGAGGCCCAATCCTCTCGCCACGGCCGCGTGTTCACTCCAGATGCCCTATGGCGTAGCGCATCATCGTTGACCGTCTATTTCAAGTTCGAGCAAAGCGCGCCTGCGGACGATCTGGTCAGCCAATGGCGCCGAGAAATCTGGAACGAGGGGTTCGCTCCGTTGCTGTGGGTGATATCGCCGCAGCGCATCGACCTGTACAACGGCTTCGGTACCCCCGTGAAGGAAGGTGATGCCCAGAAACACCTGATCCGGCGTTTCGAAAACATCGACACCTCACTCAAGGAACTAGATGAGCTCGCCGGTCGATTGGCGATCGAGACGGGCCAGTTCTGGGCCCAGGTGCCAGTCGTCGATCGCAAAACCAGTGTCGACCAGAAACTCCTGTCGGACCTTGGGTTTCTCGAACACGACCTGGTCGCTGGCAATCTCGCGCGTAGTGCGGCACAGGCCTTGATTGGGCGGGTGATCTTTACCCAGTATCTGATTGACCGCGAGATTGTCAGTGCGGCACGACTAAACAAAGTATGTGGCCACACAACGTTGCCAGCGATCCTCCGCGACCGGCCAGCGACTAGCAAGTTGTTCGAATGGCTGGCCCAGACCTTCAACGGCGACATGTTTCCGCCCTCATCGGTCAAGACGACACCTGCCGCTCATCATTTGACGCGGGTTGCCGAGTTCCTTGAGGCTGTCGATCCCGAGAGCGGACAGCTCAGCTTCTTCCCGTACCAATTTGACGTCATTCCGGTTGAGCTCATTAGTTCGATCTACGAGCAGTTCGCGCACGCCGAGCCCTGCCCAGACGGAAAACGCACTGAAGCGCTGCACAACGGTGTGCATTACACGCGCCTGTCCGTTGTCTCACTGATCCTTGATGAGGTTATGGATGGCCTGTCGGGGTGCGAGTCGGTGCTGGATTTGACTTGTGGCTCCGGCGTCTTCCTGGTCGAAGCATTACGGCGTCTGGTCCATCTTCGCATGCAAGGCCAGCCCCCCACTCGGGAAGTGATCCGCTCGACGCTTTATGAGCGGGTCTACGGTGTCGACATCAGCGAAGCAGCCATTCGTGTTGCAGCGTTCAGTCTGTACCTGGCGGCTCTTGAGCTGGACCCCGATCCACAACCGCCACATTCGCTGAAGTTCCAGCCGTTGATAGGTCGGACTTTGTTTGTTGGTGATGCTCGCACCGTTGAGCTCGATGGAGACGGCAAGGCGGCACTAACGACACCGACGGGGCTGAAGCAGTTCGACCTGATCGTCGGCAACCCACCATGGAGCTTCAAGGGCCAGACGGGAACCGAGGCGCGGCGCAAGACCCGAGCCGCAGGCGTGCCAGCACAACCGCGGGGCGAAGGGCTAGATTTCGTGTTGCGGGCGGCTGAGTTCTCACATGAAAAAACGCGTTTCGGCATCATTCTCAGCGCGACACCATTCTTCAGTCGCAGCGGCACGGGCATGGCGGCAGCCCAGCATGTCATGCGCACCTTGGCCCCGGTCACCTTGGTCAACCTGTCCAATTTATGTAGTTGGCTTTTCGCGACAGCAGCAATGCCAGCAGTGGTCCTCTTTGCTCGCCATCGACCGACCCAACGGGCAGATCAGGTTACCGTGGTTCAAATTCCATGGACGCCCAGCGGCGCGAGAACTCATTCGTTCGAGGTAGCACCCAGTGATGTCATCAAGCTGAGCCTCGGCGAGATCGAAAGGCAGCCGCTGAAGTTAAAGGCTGCCGCAGTAGGTCGTCGCCGCGATCTGCTTTTGCTAGATGAGCTAACTTCAACTCATAAGAGCCTGGGAGAACAACTTTCACTGCTTGACACCGGTTTCCAGGTTGGGCTGATCCGAGGGGATTCCGCAAATCAGACGCTCGATGCACGCAGATTGATAGGCTTGGAGGTGCTGCAAGTCAAAGATATGCAGCACTTCTTCATTCCCGATGGCCTCCCTACCTTCAAGCAGTCAACGGCACAACGGCCAAGGTCGCGGGAGACGTACCAAGCCCCATTGCTTATCGTGAAGGAAATGCTCGTTAAAGGCCCGCGGGTATTGGCAGCCGTTGCCGAACGAGACATTGTCTTCACGAATTCCTACTTCGCAGCATCTTTCCCGCATAAACACACGCGGACAGCGCATTTGCTTGCAGGAGTCTTGAGTTCTGCACTTGCAGCGTGGTTTTTCTACCTAACCGCTTCTGAGTTCGGTGTTTACAAGAGAAAACTACTGGCACGTGACCTAAGCTTTTTGCCAGTACCTGATTTCAGTGCTGCAGCACAGTCGCAGGCGGGGAAACACTTGCTGGCACTTGAGGAAACGTTGCGTGAAGGCGGCGAAATCGACGTACAAGATTGGGATGCGTTGGACGAAGCGGTATTCGATCTATACGGACTAGGGGATACCGACCGAGTAGTGGTTCGAGATGGGCTCCTACGTGCCGGATGGCAATGGGAGAACGGCCGCGAATCTTCTGTCGTTACCTCGGATAGCCGCTCTGAGGTCGCAGCGTATGCAAAAACCTTTCTGTCCGTCATGGAAGGCTGGCTCTCCGTTCGCAACAAGCGACACATGCGCGCCGAAGTGCTCGACTTACCGAGTAGCTCAGTCTTACGCGTTGTACGCTTTGTTCTGGAAGACGGACCGGGAGATTCCAGCGTGAGCATCATAGCGCCACAAGGCGATTTGAACGATGCGTTGGCACGAATCAGCACGCGTATGAAGGTCAAAATCGCGACCGCGCTCAGTGCTGAACGAGAATTGAGAATACACGGACGCAACGAAGTCGTGATCATCAAGCCCGCCGCACGCCGCCACTGGATGGGTATCGCAGCACTGGAGGATGCGGATGCCGTGGTAACTGAGAGCTTTTCGGGAGGCAACGCTTGAGGATTCCCTATGAGACTCCTCCGGCTTTGGGCAGAGAGTTCATTGAACTAGCGCCAGAGGTCGTGGCGGTCATTCTGCTTACACTGGCAACTGGTTGGCGGCATGCATGTGCAGCCGAGGACGTAAACGCCAATGCGGGTGAGGTACTCATGACAGAACGCCTGCGCGACGGTATGCGCTATGCGCTGAAAAGCTCTCCGTGGAAACAAATTATGGTGTTGCCCGGTACCGAGTCGCGATCAAACAGTAGCGTTATAGTGCCAGACGGGCGCACTGACATCCCATTGGCGTTCGTGGAAATATTCCTACGTACCCAAGAACATGACCCACACGCGATCATCGAATGCAAACGAATCGCCGGGTCGAACACCCACTTATGTCGCGAGTACGTGGTCGAGGGAATGGATCGATTCATCCAGGAGAAGTACGGAGAGAACCATGCTATCGGATTCATGGTGGGTTACGTTCTTTCTGGCGCACCTTCTGAATCCGCCGAAGGCGTCAATGCTCACTTGAAGCGGGTTTCGCGTGATACAGATCACCTTGCCCCGAGCAGCGCCAGTGACACGCCGACATGGGAGAGTCAGCACGCACGCTCCAGACCTTCTAAGCCGATTCGCTTGCATCATGCATTCCTTGGGCTCTAGCTCAATCGGCTAGTCCCCGCCTCCGCCCTATCGGTTTTGCTGCAGTTCGTCGAACTCGCCGGCAACGACTACATGACCTACTTGGTCGGTAATTCCACAGAAGCCGACACCGAAGGCCTCAAAGCCCAAGCGCTCACGATGAGCGGTATAGTCAAGCCGGTCATGGTGATGGCCATGAAAGAGCCTGGAGACGCCCAGACTATGGGCCAACTCGTCGATCGCATCAAAACCATGGGGATGGCTGGTCGGCGCCTCATGCGTTACCAGAATATCAGCACGATCACCTACGAGGTGTGCATAATCAATTGGAAAAATCGAGCTGCGGTGTTTGCGTGGCAGTCCTTTGCGCCAGAGGTTACCTTTACCGCAGCGGGCAATGTAGGCCTCCGGTGTTTCATATTGAGCATCCCCAGGCGGCATCCATACCTGGCCACGGAAGACCCCACCCAGACCCGCAATACGGATCCCTGCAATATCTACAACGCGGCCATGGAGGTTCCGGCCAGCAAGTGCCGATCCAAACAGATGGTCGTAGTCATGGTCGCTATCAGTATCGTGGTTTCCATGAATGAACCAGATTTCCGTTGAGCCGAGAATTGGCTGCAACTCCTGATCTAGAGGACGACTAGCCTGTAGATCGCCAAGGAAGATCACAGCCGCCGGCTGGTACTGCTGGACAGCTTTTATGACATGCCCAAATTGGCCATGAGTGTCACCGGCGAAGAAGATTCGCACCATCCCCATAACCTTTCACCTTTCGGACCAGTCAGTTCCCGTAACTGGCCTTTATCTTCAAGTATTTCCAAGCCCTGGGGAAGTCCTTAACCGTATCAGGTAGCCATGCCCCATTAATATTCACCTTTCACAACCCCAGCACCAACCGGTCCGGAACTCGAGAGATTCGTATGAATGTTCCCACTCGGTTGCATCAAAAGCGGCTGGCAAGTAGCGCCCCAAAGTAGAACTAGCTGCCTTGGAAAAGCGGTCGATCAATGGATGGGGTAGGCAGCTTGGCAATGATTCATAATCTTTGCTGATCGATCTCGAATTTCCCGCTGAATGGCAATCACCTTTTCTGGAATTGACCGCGAATACTTGAAAGCTTCTTCATAACACTTACTCGTATGATCGATTTTTTTACCTTGGCCTTCGAGGTGAAGCATTTGAGCAAAATTACCCCAATAGCAGTTCATCTCTCCGTCCAACATCGCGAGATGTTCTGAGACACCTTGCATATACAGGTCTGCAATCATTTGCGCCTCTTCCAGCTTAGAGCAGAGGAGCCGGTATTTTTCGTGGTACTCAGCACGCTTTAGCTTGGCCTCCCAGTCTATGGTTAGAAACGTTAACGAGAACTCGCGACCAATTTCTCCGACTAGCAGGTGCAACTTTTCAAGACGCTCACGAATCAGCCATAGACGCTTTTCGGCGCTCTCATGAGCAAATTTCATTCGCTCTTTTTCCAGATCGAACAATCGATTTCTATGCGAAACGGCGGATTGTCCGTAAAGGGTAAGTGCAACTCCCAGGAGGGCTGCAAGAGGAGAGATGATCATAATGAGTTCGGTCATAGAGCCACGCAGCTTTATCGTGCGGCGCGCCTGTAATCAGGAGGCGTGCCTTGAGCGAAAGGTTATGCATTAGGTGACCGCAAGTGCTGCCACCATGCAGGTTCATCATTACTCAGCGTCGTCGAGTTGGGGAAAGCGGAAAACGGCGGAGGTGGGCGACTGAGCCGGCTGAATACGTCTACTGTTTCGTCCGTGAGCCAGGAATGGTCCTCAGAAACCCTGGGAACCAAGTAATGCAGGTAGACAACAGCGGCCTGCGAGGTCATCTGGAACGTCCCTAGCGTGTCCTTGTTGCGTTGCCGCCGCAGATCGGAGGCCTCGCTGTGGAGCTCGGCATCCATCGCGATGTGGATGATACCTGGGCCATGGCCAGCAATTTGCCTGTCCGCTTCCGCCAGCTTGCTGCGCACATACTTGGCCTTGCGCTCTATCGCCTTCGGCGCGGTGCACTGCCAGGTCACAACGGACCCAAACTTCATCCGGTCGATGTACCTGGGATCCTCGGGATTGGCCGAGACCTTTGCGGAGAGGTGATAGTTGTTCTCTGACACAACGCGTCCCGAGAGCAACCGTGCCATCTTCGTCCCGAAGTAGAGATAGCTTTTATGCGTGTCGCGGCGTACAGCCTCCACGTTGGCGTCTCGGATGAGGCCGCAGCCGAAATCATCCCGCCACGGATAGCCGCTGGAGAGAAGAATTGGACTCGCCCGCGCGCGTTTGACCTGTTGGAGGAGGTAGTCGACCGGTACGTCGGACAACTCCTTTTCGTAGGTCACATCGACATCGACAGATAAAGCTTGTTCATGCAGGAATGGTTCAAGCATGCGGAAAATTTCCACATGTCGACACCGCTCTTCAATCTCGTAGCTTCCCCGCTGCAAGCGTTTCAGCTCTACGAACAGTTCGCTGCCCAACCCACCACCGGAGAGCCGCAGGTCAGGCGTTTTTCTCTGTCCCTCCTTGATGAAGGCGACGTCAAAGCCTTCTGCAGCATAGTTGCTGGCCATGACCAGCTCAAACAGTGTGGTGTCGGGAAGCACTGCGCTCCTATGAAGCATGTGCAGCGCCCGGTCCCTCGCACCATCGACTTGCTCTAGGGCTGGCAGGTTTGCGCCCAGCTGCTTCAGCCAGGGTACGACGTGAGACACGAGGGCAAAGTCATACGAGCGGCGATCATCGAGCAGCGACTTCCCTTGTGCGAAGTAGGCGGCGACGATGTCTGGACCGAGATCGGACCACAACAGATCCTTGCCGCGAGTGGCGACATCAGCCGTTACCTCTCGATAGCGCTGCTGCGCGGCGATCAACCTAGAAAAGAAAGCAGGAGCATCACCAGAGGAGGCCGCGAGCCAGGTAAGTGCGGCAGCGATCTCCGGGTCCTCCTCGACCCCACAACCGATCGAGATGAAAGAGCGGTGCATGGGGGGCGTGATACGCGGCGCCATCAGAGGCAGGCCCATCGAGTTAGCTCGATTAGCTGAACGAAGTAAACTTCTTTGGTGTCGACGTGCATCTCCGCCGCAAGCTGATCGGCCGAGTAGAGCCCGTTCCGGTTAGTGATATTGGGCACTGGCATCGCCATCACCCTCAATGTCCATGTTTGCCAGGAACAGCTCCAGCGCCGGCTTCACGACAGTCGGCATGGCCTCTGCGTAGCCCCATGCCTGGCGGTAATTGGCCGCGATCGTCTCAGCTAGCAACCAGTGCTGCGCTGGCAACATCGAGGCTCCGTGCTTTACCAGATATAGAGACTGCCGGTAAGCCAGCAGAAGCTGTTCGACAGCAGCCCGAAGCTGCCCTGCAGTTGCTTTAAGCCACCACTCGGGACGTTCCTCAATCTCAGGCTCAACCTGGATAATTAGATCCTCAAGCTCGGCTTGAGCGACTGCTGGCGGAACATCGTATTGAGCCGATAAGATACGCATAGCCATGATTTCACCTCCATGTAGGTGGGTTGTGGTCAGGTTGTGTCACCGGTGGCTGCCGGTGGCACAGCCGCATCTGCTTGACGAACTGCTTCCAAAAAACCCTTCACCTTCAGATACTCGTCATCTGTAAGCCATAGTTCATGTGGCTTGCGTCCAAGGTCTCGCTGGCGAATCCGCCAAGCAGACATTCTGCGTTTCGTCCCCTCTTGCTCTGTATTTGTGCGATAGCGATTCGACACTCGCTCATCCTCATATTTCTATTATCTCTATCCCCATTTAACCATATCTAGTTATGGTGTCAAGTTGCCCAATAGGCACCATCCTCAATCAGCTCACACCTATTCAGTTGGTAGCCTGAATACCAAACCAACTCTTGGGCCGCCAGCGTGGTAGATATCTGCACTCAATGATATGAGTTGTTATTATCTCGTATTATTTGTTATTGTAAATCAATGACTTACATTTGATTTTCGCAAAGCACAGGCGTAAGCTGTCGTCATCTACACGACACCCGAGAAGACTGTGACAACAGCCACCAAGGTTATTCACCCCGGCCAGATCATCCGACTGAAGTTGCAAATCATGGGGATCGGCATCAGCAAAGCGGCCAGGGCGCTTGGCATCAGCCGCACCCATTTTTCCGACATCGTGAACGGACAGGCTGGTATCAGTGCCAGCATGGCGTTGCGCCTTTCGCTGGGGATTGGCGGAACAGCCGAGGAATGGCTGCTGCATCAAATGAACTACGAGTTGGACTTGGCACGAGAGAATTTTTTGACCATCTCACGGCAAGTGCAGGAACTCAAAAAGGGAGCCTCCCAGTGAAACAGGCTCAATCCTTTCTCCCTTTCCTAGCCCTCTGCATGGGATTCGTTCTGGGACTTAGTTATTGCCATATCACCAAGCCACTAGAGGCTGTCCCTGGCCAACATAAACTCGATGCAGAGTTGGCAAAGATCAAGGCACTACAAGATCGGGAGGCAGCAAAGATCAAGGCCCTGTCAGGCAACGAGGGCTGGAAACCATGAAGCGTAAAAAAGCGGCTGCACTCGCTGCCCTCACAATGGGGCTGGCTACCATTGGTAACTCGACCGCTCAGACCCTAGTCGATTGTGATGCTCTGCACCGTGGTGCAACGGATGCCCAAGCGCGCTACGTGCAAATCCACACACCGCGCATAGATCCCGTGAAGACCTTTGACGACGCGACCACCTCCTGCTTGGAAGGCATCGCGATGTTTAACATCGGCTTCTCCTTCCAGATCCCCAGCCTCGGCGACATTGATGCCTTGCTGCGAAACATGGCTATGAAGCTCCTGCAGCACGCTTGCCAGGCTGCCACAGCTCAGTTCAACCGCGCCGTCAGTGATGCCGTGCAATCGGTCAACGCACCCCTCGCGCAAATCGCTGGGAACGTGCCCGGCGTCTCCGGCGGAATCTCGGCTGGCAGCGACAGCGCCGGCGTAACGATCCGCGACGATGGCGGCTCCACTGTCCGCAACACGATCAGCAATGCGACCGATCGCGTTGTCAATTTTGTGAGGTAGCGATGAGGAAAACCATTTTGGCGGTCTCCGTCGCCGCCGCGCTTCTGGTGAGCACCGGCCCGGCCCTGGCCTGCTGTGGTGACGGCAAGGCCGCTGCCGCCGGCGCCGAGGCGGCCGGCTACATGGTGTCGGGCGCGATCGAAAGCGCCAAGCTAACGGTGGTCGCCTGGCTGGAACGGCTGAATACAACCATCACAATCGGGTTCGGCAAGGTCATGGCGGAAATTCAGCGTCAGACGGCCTCCCTGCGTACGATGGAAGAAGGCAATGCGGCGGTGCTGTCCCAGCTCCACATGGAGCGCGCCCGGGCCGAGGCCGCCACCCGTTACGAACCCTCTCCCCGCCTGTGTTTTGAAGCTTCTGGCGGTGCTGCTTCCGGTGTCGCCGGCGCCGGCGTCGATCAGACCTGGCGAGGCCTCAACGACAAGGCCGCCGCGCGCACCTTGTTTACGCCCAACACCTCGGCAGCGGTCGCCAGGATCTACGACGACCACGCGAGCAAGTATTGCTCCCAGCAGGACGCGGATTTCGGCCGCTGCAGCGCCGTCGATCCCAAGTTGCAAAATGCCGACGTGCGCGCCGATGTGGTCTTGAACACGTCGAGCTATACCCCCGAGCAGATCGCGGCCGCCCAGGCCTTCGTCACGAACGTGGCCAACCCGGTGCCGACACAGAACATTCCCGCGAGCTGGGAGAAAACGCCCCAGGGTAAGACGTTCGTCGCCGGCCAGTACATCGAGCAGGCCCGGTCGTCCGTGGCGGCCAATTCGCTGAATGCGGCCGTCGCGGCCCGCACGCCGATTCAGGGCCTCGGCACGGCCGCCATGCTCAACAAGGCCGACGTGAGCGAGCAGGAATTGTTCGAGAGCCAGGTGCGCGGCCGTTTCGAGTCGCCAGCCTGGTACAAGATGATTGCCGGCTTCTCTCTCGAAAACATGATGCGCGAGGTGGTGAAGATCCGTGCCCTCCAGGCGCGTATGGATCTCGCCGAATACCGGCGCACGGAGCGCGTCGAGGCGGTTTTGGCAACTCAGCTCGCCATGGACGTGAAGCGCGATTCGGAACAGCGCATACGCGAGCTGCGCACAGCGGCCGCAAAGGCTGGACAGTAAGGAGCGTACCCATGAAAACGACTGCTTTCGACCGCACCACACACAAAGCCTTCGGCTACGTGCTGCTGTTTTCCGTACTGTTCTTACCCTTTGGCCAGCATCGCGCCTGGATGAAACAACCTGGCTGGTGGGCATATCCCGTGCTGTTCTCCCTGGTACTGCTCGGTCTCTGGCTGCACGCTAACGGCCATAGTGCCGCCTGGCGGTTGCTCGCCCTGCCCTTCGTAGGCCTATTCATCGTCGACGCTTTGACGCTGCTCGCTTGGCCGTGGCCTGTGCCGTCTTCCGACATCACAACCAACAAGGGGGCCACAACATGAAACGGATATTGCTCGTTCTGGCGCTAGCTACGCCTGCGCTAGCTCTAGCCGCCGGCTCCGGGCTCAACCAGTTCACGCCACCTCCCGGGGATACCTCGGTGGACTTCCTGCACGAGGTGTTCGGCAAGATCGTGAACATGGTTGCGTTGGGGGCTGATACCCGGGGAGCAGATGTTGATGACGTGCTTGGGAGGATGATGTCGGTGTTCAACACCGGCGTTCTGTTCCTGGGCATGGTCTTCGTGGGTTACACGACGATCAAGGGCACCATCGATTCGGCCCACGACGGCGAGGTGCTGGGCAAGAAGATGTCGGAAATCTGGGTACCGATCCGCACGGTCGGCGGCACCGCCTTGATCCTGCCGCTAGCCTCTGGTTACTCCACTCTGCAGATCGGGGTCATGTGGCTAGCGTTGCAAGGCGTCGGCCTCGCCGATGCCATTTGGAAGGTGGCGTTGGATCAAGTGTCCAAGGACAACATGATCGCCAACCCGATCATCCCGGACGCCCGGCCCCTGGCGGCCAACATCCTGCGCTATGAGGTCTGCGCGGCAGCGATGAACAAGCAGTACGCTGACTCAGGCCGGAACACACGAATTCATGCAAAAGAAGTACCACAAGTTATTTCAACCAGCATGGGCAATAACATGACCGTTGGCGAAGCGCTTATACCCTTCGGTGCGGCATACGCAACGGCCAAGAATTTTGCGAACTCATACTACGTCGCAGTGGACTACAAGTGGCTAGCCGTCGACAGCAACGGAAACCCGGATAGCAGCTACATCAATCCTGATGTGTGCGGTGGAATCACCTGGAAGGAGTCGTGGGAATCCTCGGAAGGCAATGCCAATACCAAGACGATCAAGCTGCCAATCATGCTGGCCCACGCCACAGCGGTCCGAAGTATGATTGCCGAGCTGCATCCGGTGGCCCAGCAAATCGTTGCCGGCCAGAAACCGGCACCAGGCGCCATCGACACGGCGACGGCGCACTATGTCTCCGCGCTGCGGAGCGCCGCCAAGACGGCAGTGCAGAACACCAACGACAAGGCTCGGGCCGATTTCCTCAAGACGGCAGAGAGCAGTGGCTGGATCTTCGCCGGTACCTGGTACAACCACATCGTCAAAATGAACGATGTCATGCAGTCGACATTGAACAGCCTGCCAGCATCCGAACCGATTTCGATCATCGACGGACGCGAAACCCGTGAGGCACTGCAGAACTACCAGGATGCAATGGCCGTCGCGGACGAGTACGCGAAGAACCGCATCGCCGACGTGAAGGGCGTCTATTACCAGGAAACCAATGTGCGGGCGCCCCAGGATGGCGAGGGCGCATGGGAGTACATCAAGAAGCTGATCTCTGCCCCCTTCATGGGTGCGATCAATCAGATGACCGAGGCAATCGCCGGTTCCAACCTGAATCACATGAGTCAGATGAAGAGCTTCGGCGACACCATCGTCACGGCCGGCTGGGCGCTGGCGGGAACGCTCGCTACGGCCGCCGGCGTTGGCAATGCAAAAGCAGTGTCATTGACTGCTGGCTGGGCCTTCGATGCTGGTGCTGCACTCGGCATCCTCTCCGGCGTCTTCACGATGATCATTCTTGGGCTACTCGGCCTGGGGGCAACCCTCTCGACCTATGCCCCCATGATTCCGTTCATCACCTGGATTGCTTCCGTGGTGAACTGGTTTGTCTTGCTGATCGAGGCGGTCCTGGCCGCGCCGATCTGGGCCGTCGCCCACATCCACCCGGACGGGGACGATGCGGTAGGCCGGGGCGGCCAAGGCTACATGATGATCCTGTCCCTAGTCATGCGACCGGCGCTCATGCTCTTCGGCCTGGTCGCGGCCATGCTCCTGACCCAGCCCATCACCGGCCTGGTAAACGCCAGCTTCATGTCGGCCGTCTCCGGCGTGCAGGCCGACTCGACCACCGGCTTGGTTTCCTTCTTCGCCTACATCACCATCTACGTCATCATAATGACTACGGTGCTGCATACTGTGTTCTCGCTGATCCACTGGATTCCCGATAACGTGCCTCGCTGGATCGGCGCTCATGTCAGCGGCGGCCCGGCCAGCCCGGACCAGAAAGAGAAGGAAGCCAGCCATGTCTTCGCCGGCGGCGTCGGCCGCGCTGAACGTGGAGCCGGGACCGGCGGCCACAAGCCACAACAGAAGCCGACGCCCAAAGAGGCTGACGAATTGACTCCAGCTCAAAAGGAAAATGAGATGAGAGATCATTTTCCAAGGGTCGACTAAGAAGCCGAAGGGGCGCAAATGCGGCCCTTTGGCTACAGGTAGATGAGGCTGGGGTCTCAGAAAACAGAAAATCAAGCACGCTAAGCGTGCGCAGAGGCTGGCATCCAGCGGTATAGCTTTGGGATGGAACGGCGCGGGAAGCAATGCCTAAGTGTTCAAACACTCTATCGAACTGCTTCGGATCGCGCGGCGCATGCGGGCGCCGAATCGCACAACTCGATCCGGCTAAGGTCACTGTGGTTCAGGGTACGCGGTCCCACATGCCCGATGGCATCCCACGGCGTTCATTCCCACATGAAAGGCGGCACCTCGATCTCGTGCAAGAAAGCGTTGTTCTTGAAGCAGGTGTCCAACGGCATCAGCACATGAAACAGCCCATCGCTGAATGCATCCGAGCGGTCGATCAGCGTGCGCAATCTGGCCAGGTTGCCGAGTTGAACCTCGGTGAAACCGGCTCTCCGCCGCATGAGTTCCGTCAGCGAATGGTCCTGCAGATAGCTGAAATGCCGCCCGACCAGGCCGGCCACGACATCGGACAACTGGATGCCCATCTCCGCCTTGGAATCGGCAAAGCGGTATTCCAGCCGGCGCGTACCTTCACGGAGTTCAAATTTTGCGAGGACCTTCTCGATGAAGGTTTCTTCGTCGAAGACATGGGAGGCGTTCTTGAACACGTAGATGCGGTGCATGAACTGAACGCTGAAATCGGCGATCAGCTCCCCCGGCTCGTTGTCGTGCAGGAAGGTCAGTTCGAGCGCCGGCAGGCGCGCTGCATGCCGCAAGGTCTGTCTGAGCAGCCAGGTCGCCGCACTGCGGTCCTCCGGCACGTACCCTTCCACGAACTCCAGAATGGCCTCCAAGAACGGGCGCACTTGGCCGCGAGGTACGTTCGGGTAGCCAAAACCATGCAACAGCGCCAGGAATCCAAGCAGGTTCTGCACCACCGCGTGGTGCAGTTCCGTCTTGAGTTCCATGTGGCACTCGTTGATATGGATTCTCTCGTCGGCCCGCAGCGACTCGATGATGTCCAGGATCGACCAGTACAAGGGATCCATGGCCGAGTAGTGGACCATGATGTTCTGATCCAGCAGCCACTGGAGGAACGAGGCGAGCTTACGGGAGCCCAGCACGTCCTCGTAGCTGCCCTTGGCCAGGTGCTCGAACTTGATTTCGGAGGCGCTGGGCTGCACGTTCAGCAGCTTCCGCAGTTGCGCCCATCCGGCTATCTCCCCACTGGGCATGAGCGCAATGCCTCCAATCACGAAGGTCTTGTTGTCCGGTACGTTCAGACCCAGTTCACCGAGGGACAGGCGCCGGATGTTGTTGGTCTCATCGTGGTACAGCTTAATGGGCAAGTCCCAGTTCCTGAGCGGTGTTATTCCTGCTCGCAAGTTGTCGATCTGGATCTCACACGGCATCTGCGCTCGGCCTCCAATAGGGAAGTCGCCATCATGCAACACTCTGCCCGAGATGGGGCGCCTCAGAATTGGAAAAATCGCACACCAAGCTGCTAGGATGGTCTCAGCTCTCGCAAACGATCATTTTCGAGAAGCCGCCGTGAGAACGGCTGTCACTGTCATTTTCAGAAGACGACTGCACCATTCAGCGCGGTTTGAAGCCTCTTGTGCATACGGCTCCTGACAGCCAGATATCAGGACTCCTCTGCACGAAACTCGTCTATGCTCAATACTCGTGTGCACCAAAGCGAGATGAGCATGGCGACCGATACCGCACCGATTACCGAGCACGGCGTGGCCACCCTGCCAGAACAGGCATGGGAGCGTGCGCGTCGTCGCGCGGAGATCATTGGGCCGTTGGCGCAGTCGGAGACGGTTGGGCATGAAGCGGCCGACGCGGCAGCCCAGGCATTGGGGCTGTCCCGGCGGCAGGTCTACGTCCTGATCCGCCGTGCCCGGCTAGGATCGGGGCTGGTCACTGACTTGGCTCTTGGGCAGTCGAGCGGTGGCAAAGGTAAAGGCCGCTTGCCGGAGTCGGTCGAACGAATCATCCGCGAGTTACTGCAAAAGCGCTTCCTGACCAAGCAGAAGCGTAGCTTGGCGGCGTTCCACCGCGAAGTTGTGCGGGCGTGCAAGCTGCAAAAGCTGCGGGTGCCGGCGCGCAACACGGTGGCTCTGCGGATCGCCGGCCTCGATCCGCGCGAGGTCACTCACCGCCGGGAAGGACAAGATGCCGCCCGCGACCTGCAAGGTGTTGGTGGTGTTCCGCCACCCGTCTCCGCGCCGCTGGAGCAGGTGCAGATCGACCACACAGTCATCGACCTGATCGTGGTGGACGAGCGCGACCGGCAACCGATTGGCCGTCCATACCTGACCCTCGCCATCGACGTATTCACCCGCTGCGTGGTTGGCATGGTCGTTACGCTGGAAGCCCCGTCCGCCGTCTCGGTCGGCTTGTGCTTGGTGCATGCCGCCTGCGACAAGCGCCCTTGGTTGGAAGGGTTGAACGTAGAGATGGATTGGCCGATGAGCGGCAAGCCCAGACTGCTCTACTTGGACAACGCGGCTGAGTTCAAGAGCGAGGCGCTGCGCCGTGGCTGCGAGCAGCATGGCATCCGGTTGGACTATCGCCCGCTTGGGCAGCCGCACTACGGCGGTATCGTGGAACGGATCATCGGCACGGCGATGCAGATGATCCACGACGAATTGCCGGGGACGACCTTCTCCAATCCTGACCAGCGCGGGGAATACGCCTCCGAGAAGATGGCCGCCCTGACACTGCGCGAGCTGGAGCGCTGGCTCACATTGGCGGTCGGCACCTATCACGGCTCCGTGCACAACGGCCTGCTCCAACCGCCGGCCGCGCGCTGGGCCGAAGCTATCACGCGGACCGGCGTGCCAACCGTCATCACTCGCGCTACGGCTTTTCTGGTCGATTTTCTGCCCATCATCCGCCGCACGCTGACCCGCACCGGCTTCGTCATCGACCACATCCACTACTACGCCGATGCGCTCAAGCCGTGGATAGCTCGGCGGGACCGCTTGCCTGCGTTCCTGATCCGGCGCGACCCGCGCGACATCAGCCGCATATGGGTGCTGGAACCAGAGGGGCAGCACTACCTGGAAATTCCCTACCGTACCTTGTCGCACCCGGCTGTCACCCTCTGGGAACAACGACAGGCGCTGGCGAAATTGCGGCAGCAAGGGCGCGAACAGGTGGATGAGTCGGCGTTGTTCCGCATGATCGGCCAGATGCGCGAAATCGTTACCACCGCGCAGAAGGCTACGCGCAAGGCGCGGCGCGACGCGGATCGACGCCAGCATCTCAAGGCAACGGCAACGCCTGTCAAAACCACGCCACCACCGGGCGCTGACATGGATGGGCAGCAGGCAGACAACCAGCCGCCGGCCAAACCGTTCGACCAGATTGAGGAGTGGTAGCCGTGGAAGAATATCCCATCATCGACTTGTCCCACCTGCTGCCGGCGGCCCAGGGCTTGGCCCGTCTCCCGGCGGACGAACGCATCCATCGCCTTCGCGCCGACCGCTGGATCGGCTATCCGCGAGCAGTCGAGGCGCTGAACCGGCTGGAAATCCTGTATACGTGGCCAAACAAGCAACGCATGCCCAACCTGCTGCTGGTCGGCCCGACCAACAACGGCAAGTCGATGATCGTCGAGAAGTTCCGGCGCACGCATCCGGCCAGAGCCGACGCCGACCAGGAGCACATTCCGGTACTGGTCGTGCAGATGCCATCCGAACCGTCGGTAATCCGCTTCTACGTCGCGCTGCTCGCGGCGATGGGTGCGCCATTGCGACCGCGCCCACGGCTGCCAGAAATGGAACAACTGGCGCTGGCACTGCTGCGCAAGGTCGGCGTGCGCATGCTGGTGATCGACGAGTTGCACAACGTCCTGGCCGGTAACAGCGTCAATCGCCGGGAATTCCTCAATCTCCTGCGCTTCCTCGGCAATGAACTGCGCATCCCACTGGTCGGGGTCGGCACGCGCGACGCCTACCTGGCCATCCGCTCCGATGACCAGTTGGAAAATCGCTTCGAGCCGATGATGCTGCCGGTATGGGAGGCCAATCACGATTGCTGCTCACTGCTGGCCAGTTTCGCCGCTTCGCTTCCACTGCGGCGACCCTCGTCGATTGCCACGCTGGACATGGCCCGCTACCTGCTCACACGCAGCGAGGGCACCATCGGCGAACTGGCGCACTTGCTGATGGCGGCGGCCATCGTCGCCGTGGAGAGCGGCGAGGAAGCGATCAACCATCGCACGCTGAGCATGGCCGATTACACCGGTCCCAGCGAGCGGCGGCGGCAATTCGAGCGGGAACTGATGTGAAGCCAGCGCCACGCTGGCCACTGCATCCGGCCCCCAGAGAAGGCGAAGCCTTGTCTTCGTGGCTCAACCGCGTGGCCCTTTGCTATCACATGGAGGTGTCCGAGCTGCTGGAGCACGATCTTGGTCACGCTCAGGTTGATGACCTGGATACCGCGCCACCACTGGCGCTGTTGGCGATGCTCTCCCAGCGGAGCGGCATCGAGCCGGACCGGCTGCGTTGCATGAGTTTCGCCGGCTGGGTGCCTTGGCTACTGGACAGCCTTGATGATCAGATTCCAGACGCATTGGAAACCTATGCGTTCCAGCTCTCGGTGCTGCTGCCGAAACTCCGCCGTAGGACGCGATCCATCACGAGCTGGCGTGCCTGGCTGCCCAGCCAGCCGATACATCGCGCCTGTCCTCTCTGTCTGAACGACCCGGCAAACCAAGCCGTACTGCTTGCATGGAAGCTGCCCCTGATGCTGAGCTGCCCGCTGCATGGCTGCTGGCTGGAATCCTATTGGGGCGTGCCTGGGCGGTTTCTCGGCTGGGAGAACGCCGACACTGCGTCGCGCACCGCCAGCGACGCGATTGCAGTGATGGACCGGCGTACCTGGCAGGCACTGACGACCGGCCATGTGGAACTGCCGTGCCGACGCATCCACGCTGGATTGTGGTTTCGACTGCTACGCACGCTGCTCGATGAGCTGAACACCCCGCTTTCGGCGTGCGGAACCTACGCGGGGTATCTCCGCCAAGTCTGGCAAGGCTGCGGGCATCCGCTGCGTGCTGGGCAAAGTCTGTGGCGACCGTATGAAACCCTGAACCCGGCAATACGGTTGCAGATGCTGGAGGCGGCGGCAACGGCAATCAGCTTGATCGAGGTGAGGGATATCAGCCCGCCAGGCGAGCATGCAAAGCTGTTCTGGTCCGAGCTCCAAACCGGGTTCACCAGTGGTCTGCCGGCGAAACCGCCGAAGCCCGAACCCGTCAATCATTGGCAACGGGCGGTCCAAGCTATCAGTGAGGCGATCATTGAAGCCCGGCACGACCCCGAGACGGCACGCTCGCTGTTCGCGTTGGCTTCCTATGGTCGGCGCGATCCCGCTTCCCTGGAACAGTTGCGCGCCACCTTTGCAAAGGAAGGCATTCCCCCGGAATTTCTGTCACATTACGAGGCTGATGGACCCTTTGCATGTCTTAGACAGAATGACGGGTTAAGTGACAAATTTTGACGACCAGAACTTTCCGGTGCACACTGTCACATAATCGAACGTATACGTGACGGGTGAAAAGGTGCTGATCGGCTACATGCGGGTATCGAAGGCGGACGGATCCCAGTCCACCAATTTGCAACGCGATGCGCTCATCGCCGCT